>Ga0255762_10000039_pt1 | contig 102748 bp, 135 predicted proteins | sample 101ome_16_FD_179962 | JGI IMG/M metagenome (GOLD analysis project Ga0255762, IMG submission 179962) | Coastal salt marsh microbial communities from the Groves Creek Marsh, Skidaway Island, Georgia - 101401AT metaG (version 2) | ecosystem: Environmental > Aquatic > Marine > Intertidal zone >...
TAGCGATTTGCTCTTCGGTAAGTTTCAAGCATCCACCCCCAGCATGTATTCCTCGTCTTGAACCGAAACAAGGTATCTGTGGCACATTTCTTTAGTGACTTCATCTCCGCCAATGACCTTACTTGCTCTAAAGCGAAGGTACTTTCTGTTAGGTTCTGCCTTTTTCATATCAGTATAGATAGCGTGTATGTTTCTGTACTCTTTGAAAGAGCCTTTGTCGATTTTGTACTCCGCTGCTTCTTCATCAATTTTGATGGTCGGCTGTGGGCCTTCTGCTTCTTGTTCGAGAAGGTTTTCGACTTGTTCTTCTTCTTTGTAGTCCAAAGCAGGAGGCTGATCGACTGTTTTCTTAGTTAACTCGCCCTTTCTGCATGAGACAGGGCTACCGTTGTTATCAAAGAGAACCGTAATCCATGGGCTTCTTTCTTTGATTTCAGTAATCGTGCCCTCTCCGAACCCGCTTCTTTTGCCTACGTAAAGTACTCTATCGCCTATGGCGAAATCCTCATCGTTTGTTGTTTCTGGTACTTCGGGAGTAGCAGCCACTAATTCTTTGACAACCTCGTTCGAGTCTGCCAGAACCTTTTCAGCAACCAACTGTGATGGGTGCTTACTTTGCTGTGCCACTTCTCCTATATTTCTCTCAAGAAGCCCGACAATTACGCCAAGCTTCGCATCTATGCTCTCTAGGAGCTCATTTTGTATGTCTGTCATACTTTTTCACCTCTTGGTGATAGTTGACACTTCTATTCAGTATATCAAGGTTCCGTGAAGCTACCCTTAGCGGAATTACTGCAAAGTACCCTTCACGGAAGGTTCTAGTAACTATATTATACCCGAATTGGGTCAGATTTTATTGTAGGGGTGAGGTTACCTCCAGTAGAGTCATCCGGCCTCGATTCTCAACTCCTCACCCCTACACCTTTCCTATAGTAATCTAATGTATGCGGGGGTAAAGGAAACCGTGTTTCTTTGTACGGATAGTGCCCAGTATCCGTTAAGAAACCTACCCTAACCCCCCTTTCCTAACGGAAACCGACAGTATCTTTAATAACCCCCAAGAATAGGGGGGTAATAGGGAGGTAAATATTCCGGCGAGCTACCCTTAACGGAATTACGACAAACCACCCTAAACGGAAAAGGAAGTGAAAGGAGATGAAGAAATGGAAAAAAACTTTGACGATGGAGATGAGAGTTGAACAACACAATTACAGATGGGAAAAACTTGAGCCTAAAGAAGACCACCAAAAGTGGACATACGATAGTCATGGTCGAATAATTGCTACCTGTTGCGATAGCACTTGGATTCTTGGACTACATAGCCCCGGAGAAGAACCTACTAACTGCGTTTGTGGGACTCACCGAGATGACTTTAAGATAAGTCCGTGCTATGAGTGCGATATAGCTCTTGAGGGTAATGTAGGGTACAACTTTACAGTGGAGGTAATGCCTGAAGATAAAGAGTTTCCTTACCTTCCCATGACGTATAGCATTCTATGTTTTGAGTGTGCGGTAAAAACATCGCCGGGACTTGAGAAGAGACTTGAAGAAGAAACCAAGAATTTAGTTTAAGGAAGTGAAAAGATGAAACAAGTAGAAGGTTCAGCAGACGGAATCAACTGGGTTCCGTTCGCTGTCAAAGGAAATGAAATAGAAGCGAGAGAAGCAGCAGCTAAGTGCATCTTGAAGACTAAGCATAGCTATGTGAGGATAGTGGAGGGAAAGTGATGGCAGAACTATACATAGCAGTAGTAATCATGATACTATTGTACATACTTGGACACATGCTACTACCAGATCCACCGAAGGAGGAAGAGTGATGAGCGATGGGGGTTTGGGGTGCCAGTGTTTAGAATGTGACACATGTGTGGCCAGAATGCTAAACAATTTTGAAGAGCTTTACGAAGATAACGAACATTACAGAATAATAGCATGGACAATAGTGGCGACTACAACTGACGGAAAAGACCACTACATAGCAGAAATGCCCAATTGGTTAGCCAAGGAAATTGACAAATTCCTGTTTGGTAAAATTGAACCCATTCTGCAAAAGAACGGCGATGTAGATATGTGGGATATGGAGGAGGAAGAGTGACAGAAGACTTTCTTGTTGAGTGCGATTGCTGTGGCTGGATTGTATTATCTACGGCTCCATGTAAGTGCACCTTAGAGGAGGCATGCGAAGAATGCGGGGCTACCGAAGAAGGAGGATATGATGGAGTTATCGACTGTTCTAACTGCGATCTTTCTGGATGCCTTGTGTGTATTAGCTTAGAAGAAGCCGAGTCGTTTTGTGGCGAATGTAGTAGCTGTGGTGAATGCTGTAGCTGCAAGCAAGACTTAGATAAAGAAAGGTTAGCATTTTTAGAATGGGCTGAAAAGACCCACCCTGCTTATCTAAACAACCTCAAGGGAGCCTATGAGCGAGTCAAGGAGGCTTCACAATGAAATACCTGTGTAGCTGTGGGCTTCCTGTCAAAGAATTGTACAAGGTATGTGATGCTATTTGGCAGAAAAATGTCTTTGACGACAAAGACGAAGGTAAAATTGTGGCCTATGGTGATGACTATTACACTTGGAAGTGCAACGACAAAGGTTGCATGGAGGGTGGCGAATGGCACCCCGAGCCCCCAGAAGCACCTCGCTGTGAAGACCAAAGGTCAGAAGGATGCACAGGCTATGCCGATATTATCGAGGAGAAAACCGGCGATGGCTACTGTGCTTTGTGCGTTGATATGATAGCAGGGTATGGGAATGAGGAGTTTATTTTGATGCAGAAGCAATTAAAGGAGGCTTCACAATGAGATGTAGGTGGTGTTATAGTATGCTTCCGATGCTCCCTTATAGTCACCGAAATGGTGTTTGTATTCCTTGTATGAAGAAGCAAAAGGAAAAGGAGGCTTCAAAATGAATTGTAAAAGGTGTGATGGTTCTGGTTGGATTGTAGCTGACGAAATAAATGGACTTAGATTCAAAAAACCATGCAAATGTTTGGACTTATCAAAACCGTTATGGGAACCTTTGGAGGATGAAGAATGAAAGCAGCACTATACGCAAGAGTTTCCACTGATAAGCAATCAGAGTCTTCTGTTCAAGAACAGCTTCGACGATGCAGACAGTATGCTGACATGAAAGGATGGGAAATCGTTGGTGAGTTTACTGATGTAGGCACAGGTATGAATACTGAAAGAGACGGGTTTCAAAGCCTTATGGATGCTGATTGGGATGTAGTTATTGCTTACAAGCTTGACCGTTTCCACAGATCTGCTACTAATGCTCAACTATGGGCTAAACAATTAGATAGTATAGGTAGAAACTTCGTAGCTATCGACTATGATATAGATACTACGTCTATACATGGGAGATTAATTTACACTATACTTACTGCACTTGCTGAAATGGAGGTTGAGTTAACTAAAGAGAGAACCCGCATGGGGCTACAAGGTGTCAAGAATGAAGGCAGGTGGGTAGGAAAACCACCTTACGGGTACGATTCTGTATTCGCTGAAACGGGTGATGACAAAGACAAAGGCGTACTCAAGCTAAATGAAGCCGAGGCAGAAGTAGTGAGAATGGTTTTCGAGCTTCACGAACAGGGTGAATCTCTAACAGGAATAGCAGAATCTTTAACAACCGCTGGTGTTCTGACTAAATCAAGCAGAAGAAGATGGAGTACGGCAACAATCGGCGACATGATAAAACGAAAAACATTCTACCAAGGAGTATACTACGATACAGAAAATGAGTTAAAAACATATGACTGGGAAGCGGTTTTGGAGGACTAATATGTTTTCTAGAATAAAACGCTTTTTGGGCATACAAGAGCCTCTAAGTAAAAGTATCAAGTCATGCTCTAAGTGTGGAGATCCATCGTTTTATGGTGTCTGCCCTAGTTGCTTCCAGAGAGGTGAAGCGAAATGGCAGGACACAACAAAAGACTAAAGAAAAAGATGGCAGAACTACTAAAAGAAGAGAGGAGACCTATGAGCACCGAAGAGATAGTATCAATACTTTCTAATTCGGGATACTTACATACCCCTTCTTGTAGAAGAGCGAGCATGCTTTTGCGTGCTAAACCCTTCGTGAAGGTTGGTTATTGTAGCACAGCAGGGTATGAAGTAGCTCTTTGGTACTTAGCGGAGGAGTCACTATGAGTTTAATTGCTTTCATAGACGGTGAAATAAACGGTAGCTCTGGTGGTATGGTGCTGAACGTACTTGTCAAGGATAAGTATGACATGGAGGGCATAATGCACTTCGTAGAGAGCGTCAAGTATGGTACGGCTGGTATGGTTCAAACTATCACCATTGTTAGCCTTAGTAAGAAGAAGATCGATAACCCGTACATTCATCCACCTATTAAAGACCGAGCTAACCCCGATGGGTCATTCGATTTTGGTGGTAAGAAGTGGCTTGAACTGATTCTTAAAGTGAATCTCACGGGGGAAGAAGAGTGAATAAGCTACAGAAGCTTCTAGAAGCTTTTGCTGAAGCTATTCGAGAGAACCCCAATGCGATCCATGCGAGGGAAGAGGAATGAGATTCATTCTTGGTGGCTCTGACACTGAAATGAACCACATAGAAAGCATTCTATTAGCAGAAGGAAAAGAAGTAGTGAGAGCACAGAAAGACGGGTTTCGGGTTTCTAGAGGAAAAGCCTACGCTGCAGATTATCCTACTCCTAAAATAAATGATGTGTGGATAGAGTGCAAACATAAAGACTACAGTAAAGAAGAGATGTACTCAATGGGTGTTGACTACATAGATCACCACTATGAAGGAGATCCGGGCTATGGTAAACCTCCTACTGAATACTGGGAAGCTTCTTCTATTGGGCAGCTTTACAACAAGCTAAACATAGAGCCTACAAAGCATGCTAGGATGATAGCTGCTGGCGACCACTGCCTGTATGCTGCTTACCATGATATGTGTCCAGATATACCCAAAGAAGACTTTGTTAACTTTAGGATGAACTTCTTTAGGAAAGACAAAACTCCAGATCAATTTAGTGAGCTCAAAAGTAGGGTAATAAAGACAGCAAAGGCTTGTAAACCAATTAAGTTAGGAAATCTCAATGTGATCGACTTTACTCCAATGATGGATAAGTATCACCACTGGATAGCTGATATTTCTTGTATGCTCAATATGAAAACGGTGACTATCCAGCCACATAAGCATAAACAAGGATGGTGTAAGTACTTTGTAACTAACCTATCTCGCAAAGAAATAACATACTTTATGGAAGACTTAGTCAATCAGTTAGGAGACAAAGTAATCACGGTATATGGTGACCCTAACAGACAGTTTGCGGGGGCTATAGTTTGCCGATACGAGTAGAATCTACTCTTAATATGCGTGAGCTAAATGCAGACTTAGCTATCCTTCCTCTTCATGCAAAGGTTATGCAGAAGCCTCTGACATTACATAGAAGCTTGACAGACTTGTGTACTATGGACTATCCTTACGCATATTCTTATTACAAATACAAAGAGAAAGATGGTTTAGAGAGAGGAGATTTTATCCTATTAGATAGGATAGATGTATCGAGAGTAGGGCTAATGATAGCCCGTGGTGATGTAAGGCGTAAATTCGATTTGTATGCTATTACCAAAGCACTTCGCAGTATGCGTGAAATGGACTTACACAATAAATACGACATCGCCTTCCCAGCGTTAGGAATGTACGAAGAGGACAAAATCGATATAAAAACAGTATTCAATATGGTTAAAAAATTCCTAGGTGATGGTAAAAAAACTACTTATTTCGTACTAAACTATTAAAGGAAACCCATATTAACCAAGCATACTTACGATATCTCGTGCAAAGTCTTATGACTAGCCAATTGACTGACGAAATGGAGAGGCTTTTCGCTCTATCCAAGGTTATTTGTTCTGGTGAAGAAATAGCTTTTGACGAATCTCATGAAATGCCAGACGGTACTTCTGTCATACTATTAACGTACAAACTGTATGAGTACATGCTAACTTTCGAAGGATCTGGTGAAGACATGTCAATATGCGTTAGGTCTATTTCAATACCATCGCTGTATCTTGTACTTCCCCCACCGGCATTTGTAAGAATAGGTAAGGGAATACAGTTGGAGGAATTGTGTTGAGAAACGAATCAGGTCATAAACGCATTCTAACAATGTTTGGACATCAATACACAGAAGAAAAGGACTTTCCAGACAATATAGCTTCTGCTTTCACGGTAGATATAGATGATTGCGACTGCATATCTTGTGAAGAATCTAGAGGACTACTCCAGAAATATAGTACTATTAGCATTTGCATACATACTAAAAAAGGAATATACTCTCAAAGATTGACCCCAGAAGAAGCTAAAGACCTAGCAAAGACTCTAAACATATATGCTAAAGTGTTAGAAGAGCTCCGTGAAATTGAAGCGACCCCTGCTGAAGATATGGTGTAATCATGAATAAGAAGGCCCTTCGAGAGTCGATGAATAAGCTAGAGGCTAATATGCACCACCCATTTGGCTTTGAAGCATATGAAAAGTATGTTCAGTGGTCGAAATTCAATAGCGAATACCCCTATAACACAGAGTTGTTGATAGAATTATTTGGAGAAAGAGATGCTATGGACGTATTTATGTTGATGATTAGGCTACCGGAGTCAAAAGCTAGAGAAATCGTCATCAGATTAAGACAAAAAGTCAAGATTAATGGTAGACTACAAAACATGAGTCACAGTTAAGTACCGGCTGAAAAGTAGAGTTAACCATGGCGAAGTACTTCACCTACTCAGGAAAGCAAGTTGGATTTGTAAGAAAAATGGTTGATGATGTCATTCTAATAGAAGACGCATGGACAAACGAAGTGAGACAGCACTTCGCAAAAAGCGGATATGACCCGCTATTAGAAATAGTAGCAAGAATCCTTTCAGCTGGAGGTCACCCACCAGTTACTAGAGCTCAAGCATGGATCATTCTATCCCAGCTACTAGAAGATGATATTCCAGAAATACTGCAAAGTAGTGCAGATGAGGTTTCTACAAAGGGAAACTTGTTTGCTAAAGTGAAGAACACCACCGCTACAGCAGTAGATGCTGTGACTTCTCCTGTAGGAAAGGTAGTAGGTGGCGGTATTAACGCAGTTAGCAACATTGGCAAGAAGAAAGAGAGCGAAACCGAAGGTGAAGAAGGTGCCGAAGGAGCAGAATGAGCGTGACAAAGTCGTGCTCGATATGCTCTTACAACACCCATATTTGCACGATGGCTTAACAGCCGAGGGTGCATTCAATTATTTGCTTGGGAGAACCCATGTTGATAGAAGAAAAGACACTTGGAGAAGGTCTCCGAGAGCTTTGGCGTTTTGGATGAAAAAGCAAGGCTTTAGTGTGATTAGAAACTCACAGATGAATCGCTACTTCTGGGAAAAATAGACTAAGATACCCACGGTAAACAAAGGTTTCATAAGGTAAAATCTCTTGCATAGCGTGCATGAGAATCAAAGTACCAAAAATGCACTGGACCGATTACTTAGAAATCGCCGGTGGACTAAAAAAAGACCCAAGATTTGTCTTGTCTAATCAAGACATAGAGAACGGATATGTGAAGTTTAGAAGTGAAAAGCGACTAAGGTTGCTTACAGAAATATTGGAGTATCACAACACTGGGAGACTCCCCGTTTCTACAATTAAGATGAAAGCCATGACGGATGCAAAAATGAAGAAGATGGGCTTCGAGTTTGAAGCGTTTATACAGTCTTTACCTAACCCAAAAGGGCCAGATGGCAACGGGTTTTATCAGACAAGGTGTCCATCGTGTGCCAAAACAGGCGGTGACACTGGCGAGGATCACCTGTGCTACACAATGGATGGTGTTATTCACTGCTACGCTGGGTGTAAGTTTTTCGACATCGTAGATGGATACTATAAGAAGGAGGAGAAAAAATGATTGTGAACACTTTGTACGACTTAGATTATAGAGGAGAAATGTCCGATACTAATGATATACACATTAGATGGAGAGAAGACGGCAAACGCTGTGAGAAGACTATCACTGACTTTGAACCATATTGTTATGTTCCTAAAAACGGCAAAATCTGGGTTGGAGCTGGCGATAATACTTCTACATACGCTTATGCTATGCAGTTACCCGACCACAAAAACGTTGGTTGGATGATAGATAGAATAGAATCTACAGATAAGGTAGCTGCTGATGGCACCGAGTTAACTAAAGTGTATCTAAACAAACCATGGCAAGCTAGAGTGTTTGCTAGAAGAGTAAAGCCTTCCTTTGAAGCGGATGTTCCCTATGAAGATAGATACTTGATTGATAATGTCGAAGAAGTCAACTCGTATAAGATGCGTAAACTATTCATTGACCTTGAAGCCCTGCAATTTCACGATGATGATGAGGGACCGATTAGGTGTAATAACCCAAGAAACCCCAGAGATTTCCAAGAAATCAATGTCATCGGTGCATACGATTCTTTTAGTGAACAGAGAATACAATGGTGTCAGCATCCTTCATTTGATCAAGGTACAGAAGTAAAGGACTTTGATGGTGATAAGGTTCTAGTGTATTACTTTAGTAATGAAAAGGACTTGCTCGAAGAGTTTGTTGGGTTCGTGGAGACTGTAGATCCAGACTGTATTTTAGCATGGGGTATGGGATTCTATGATTTACCTACTCTGTATTATAGATTAGAATCTAATGGTATAGGAGCAGATAGATTATCTCCTTCTTCTTTAGGTAGTCAAAGATATACAATGCCACCGAAATTCAAAGGTAATCAGTATAGATGGACTGCTCAGCCGATTATCGGAAGATTAGTTATATCGTTAGACAGACTGTTTGAAAGAATTTACAAAGACTCAAAGTCAGCAAATCTCCCTTCTAACAAACTAGGTGTTGTTGGTGAAAAGATATTTGATCAAGGTAAAGCATACAAGAGAGACGAAAACGGTGAGCATATTCTTGATGAAAATGGTAATCCTATACCCTTTGCCCCTGCTTTCTATGATCCTAACTATGATGAATGGATTGATGATTACTTGTATTACAACTACCGTGACGTAGAGCTAATGATAGACATTGAAGATAAGTATAACTTGATTGAAGGGCAACAAGCTCTGCAAGAATTAGCTAAGTGTCAGTTTAACGCTACCTTCTATGGTTCTTCTTACGCTCGCACTTACTTCATGAGAAAGGCAGGGTTCATACAAAAAACAGGGTGGCAAGAAACCTTCGATGATGAAGACTTGCAGGGTGCTATCGTGATGGATCCTGAAGAGTTAGATTCGGTTGGAGCCCACAACAATGTCTGTATCTTAGACTTCGCAGGTCTATATCCTTCGATGATGGTAGCATACAATTGCTCTTGGGAAACTAAAGTGAATCCCGGTGAAGAGCGTGATGATGACATTATTGGCGACGGTTGTAGATTTAGAAGAGAACCAGAAGGTATCCTACCTGCTTGTGTTAAGGAGCTTGATGTTCTTCGTGATGAGTACAAGGCAAAGCGTGCAGAAGCAGCCACGACTGACGGAGTTGGCTCAGATAATTATCGCAAATGGGATGATGCACAGAAGACTGTGAAGCGCCTACGTGCGACTTTCTATGGTTTGATGGGATTTGGTCGCCACGGCTACGCTTGGGGAGATATAGACATCGCTAGAACCATTACTTATGGTGGTAGAACGGCACTTATGCGTATCAAAGACGAATGTGAAAAGCTAGGCTATCCGGTAATTTACGGGCATACTGACTCGATTTTCGTCAAACTCGGCGATGATTTAGATGTTTACCAGTGTGCAGAAATTGCTGAGCAATTGGGAGAAACTCTTACTGAAATTTGTCAGAAAGAATTGAAGTCCGATGCAGTGATTGTTGAGGCTGAGTTAATCATGGACAGGTTTTACCTACCTCGACGCAACAGATACGCAGGGAGAATCGTGTGGAAGCCAGACACAGGTGAAACTCCCTTCGACATAGGAAATAAACCAGTGGACTCCAGAATCAAGATGCAGGGTCTTGAGGCAAAGCACACTAACACTGCTCCTATAGGTAGAGAGATCCAAATCGAATCTATGAAGATGATTTGGGATAATGAGACGCCCGAGAAGGTTCTAGAATACATAACTCAAAAGATTTCTGATGTACGAGCTGGAAAAATAGTCGCAGACGAGCTCATAGCTAGAGCTAGACTCGGAAAATGGCTAACAAACTTCGACAAGAAGCTTATAGAACGAGTAGACGGTAAGCGTTTAGAAAAACACCACGTTCTTTGTGAGTCAAAGAGACCATTTTGGAACGGCGAAAAAGCCTGTAAATGCTTTAGATGGCAGGGTGTAGAGTCTCATTACTTAGCTGGTGCAACAAACGAAAGTGCTAAGCCGGGAGCTTATGATGATACAGATAGATGCTATGCTAACCCAGATGGTGTTCAGCGTGCAGCTGCGTGGCATAACATCGTGCTTGCTGATGACACATACCCTACTTTAGACCGTGGTGAGTCTTTCTCATACACTTTTGTGAAAGAGGGTCCTAGCTGGATACCAGAAGGGGGCTACGTAGCTTTCCATGACTTAGCTCAAATTAAAAACTATGAGCTAGATATCGACTTGATCATCGAAAAGAACATCATAAGCAAGTTAGACCACATTATGTACGGCATAGGATTAGACAATAACATGCTACGCCCTAAGAAAAAGTACGAAGGAAAGACATTAGACATAAGTGATTTCCAATGACCCGACCTCGTAAAGATCACTGGGAGCGATGCGATAAGTGTGGCGTTTGTCAGCTTATATTGCATAGGCCGACTAAACTACATGAAACCACATATGTATTGTATGGTTGCAGGGTCTGTCACTACCGTTGGCATAGAAAGGTCGTAGTGAATTCGATCTATAAGTATCTCAAGAAGGGTTTCGTTTGTATTAAAGACAAAAAATACTCAGATTGGGAGGACGCACAGAAGCTTTTCTTGACAATCTATAGATCAACAGATGTCATTTTCTTGCAGGAGTGCTACTTAGAAGCTTATAGAAGATTTGAAACTCACTTTAATCGTATGTGGGAGAAAAATCTCCGATAGCTGGGGTCGATCCAGAAACGATTGCTTCTGCAGGGCCATCCAAATTATCTTTGTTACCCATGAGAGAGCTGCCACGCATAGCATCTGGTACATTTTCTAGTGATGCGGCAGATAAGAACGAGTAGTTAGATTTGCTTCCCAACCCGTGTGGTCCTAGACCCTTTGGCACTCCCTCTTCTCCCATCAAATCAGCGATAGTTCTAATGTATCTAACGTCGTACTCACCTACACCGCCTCCCCCAAAGTTTTCGCCATTCATCTGTACAGATAGCTCATTACAGAATTGATTTAGCATAGCTTCCAAGCCATAGTTTTTGTATATCCAATCTAGATTGTTTGTTTTGAATGTGCTAAAGTCTATGTAATCGCTTAGCTGCTTTACTATATTGTTTAAAGAAGAGCTATCAGAGTCTCTGATATCTAAACCGTTATCTTTTGTGACAATTACCAGTTCTGCATTTGTTATACCAGAAACTACTGCTGACATAATAGACTCTTTTGCTCTCAGTAGAGATTCTTTTTGATTACTTAGTAGCTTTATGGAGATCCCATTAGTAAATTGGAAGTTTTCTGTTTGTATTTCATATGGCCCAATACCTGCACCCTTTTTGTCTAGAGCATTTCTTACCTGCCCTAACACTACAGCTTGAGACTTACCTAGCATAAGAGGGGCTAGGTTTTCTGTCTTGAACATGACTTTTAGTCTCATCTGATTAGGATCTATACCAATATAGTCTACTATTTGGTTCATAGTAATTTTTCGACAAACGGATGCTATTTTCTTAGCTATATCTGGGGTATTAAATTCTGGCTTCAGATTAAACTCTGTTCTGGCGTTATACAAGCCTGCCTGAGCGTTAGGTGTTTCTAGCATCTGTTTTAGTCTATCTACTGATCCTTGAAATGACATCTTACCAGCAAAGTGGAAAGTACGAAGTGCTGCTTGAGTAGCTGGCTCACCCAAACAGCCTCCGGCAGTTGCACCAATTGCTTCACCTGTTCGACAAATCGATTCTTGATAGAAAGCGTGTAGTGACTTTGCCATCTTTCTGAGGGTAGCTGCATCTACTTCCCTGCCCGCTATTTTTGCTTTGATGTGGTTTTGCGTAGTAATTGGCACTGAAAATCCATCTAGCTTGCTCAGCTCATCTTCAAATTTACTAAAGTCGCTATCTTTTGAGCACTTGTCACACTTGTGAGCTGGATAGCTTTCTGTGTGTACACTCTCTAGAGGCAGCCCATGCTTACACTCATACTCAAGCAATAGTGGTTGAGTAGTAATTATCAGACCGCTAGAGTTAGTATCTTCATGACTTCCCCTAATATGGTATGGAGCTAAGCCGTCATCTCCAACTAAGGGGCTTACTATTCTCCCCGTTCTAACGTTTACTACCTGTTTTTTCTCATTTACAACTAGCGGTTCTAGAGCTTTGATCATTTTTCTTTCTAGATAACCAGATTTGGAGATATTTCCTTGACCGGACTCCACAGCTGATCTTCTACCTGCAGATGATGTCTGCCAGTACTCAGTGGGTTCCATACCTTTAGCGTAACCAGATTTGACAAATCCTGTGTACTTTGGGTGATTATCTCCTCTCGGGAAGTGTGCCAGAGCTCTGTAAGGTTCTACACCGTGAACAATACGCTTTCCACCAACTAATACAATCCCAAACGAACCGCCCATTTGCCTAACATTTTGGTCTTTACCACGGGCTTTTGATCGTACTGCTATTTGCATAGGATTACCAGAGCCTTGCTCATCTTCGATTGGCTCAAGAATCCTATCTTCGTATTCACCAGCGAGATCGACGATTTTTTCTTCGATGAAGTCACCCGGAGATGTTATTGCTACAATTTTTTCTGAATCAGTTTCTGCAAACTTCATGTAATCTTTATCAAAGTACGACTGAGTTACTTCTGTTATTTTTTGTGAGTATTGATCGTATAGTGCATTGAGTGTTCCAGTGGCTTTTTCTCCATATATGTTTACATCAGTCAACCCCATAGTGTATCCTACTACGTGATGCCCTGCGTACCCAAGTCTGGTAGCCATTTCGATGAACTCGTTTAGTTTAGTGATTCCCTTGTTATATCCTTCGTGATAGATAAACGGTGGAGCTAAAGAAGACCCTCCTTCACCGAAAGAATCTTTTTCGAGAGTCCCTTGAAGTAGCTTTCCTTTGTATACTATGATTCTTTCTTTTATTTTCTTAGTCTTGTTTTGACTGGGGTCTAACAAAAGAGGTCCTTTTTGTTCTCTGAGTATATTTCCTTCTTCGTCTACTGCAGGTGTGTTGCCTTTGAATGTTGCCGAAACGTATTCTGCATCTAGCACTGTAAATAAATGACTAAATATAGCTCTACCTGTATAAGCAGGCTTTCCATTAGGAGTTTTATAATCTGGACTAGGTAGAGATTCTACTCGTCTATACTTATTATGTACTATCCATTGTTCATATGGTTCTGGTTTTTCTTTTGTTGCTTTTTTGTACTGCTTGTACTTATCTTTTAGAGTATCTTCGTCTCTAATTTCGCTGTAAACATACTTGTATGCTTGGACAGCCAGTCTCTTGTCAAAGTAAGGCACTCCTTCGTCTGTAAAGCCGAGCCCTGTCGATGGGTTCCATTCGTTTTTTCTTCTTTTGTCAGTGTGGGTTAGTAAGTAAAGGCCACTAGTTTGGTCTTGATCTGTAGCAACAGTAAGCTTTCCATACCTAGCATGTATGATATTTCTATCTAACATTAGCCACTTTTTGGCATCTGCTTTGGCTTCTTCACTTTGTACAAAGTGAAGCTTCATAGCGTCTCCGTCATAATCTGCGTTGAATGGGATACAAATTGTAGGGTTCATAGCTAAAGAGTTAGATTCTAGTATTTTTGCTCTCATTCCTAGCACAGATTGTCTGTGTAGAGATGGTGCTCGATTAAACAGGCCGATATCTCCATCGATAATGTGACGCATAACCATCGCCCCTTCTTTTAGATACTTATTTAGCCTCTCAAGTGTAATCACTCCATATGTTTGCTCCCATGTGACCTTTGTATTTTCTTTTGATTTGTTTAATTTATTACCATCTAAGATTATGTGAGTAGCTCCCGGGTACTCATGAGGTCCTCGTAGGCACATTTCTCTGAGCCTCTCTATGTTTTCTTTGGTAACTATTTCGCCTATTGTGGCTTTCATAGCCATTTTTCTTGGAACTCCTACTTCGTCTATAGATAAGTCAGCATTAGGTGTAATGGTTGAATACCCTACTTGTTCCACATACTTTGACTGTAAGTTGTTTCTAAATCTTCCTCGCTTTCCTTCTAATCTGTTTTTAATTCCTTTGAAAGAAACATTTCTAACAGAACCGCCATATCCTCTTTCTTGTGAAGTACCACCAGACCCTATCTTCCTATTTCTATTGTCATATACTCTTGAGACTGATAGATACAGGAACTTAGTAGCTGCTCTTGGATTTCCTGCTTTTAGCCTAATGTCGAATAAGTTTTCGTTGGCTTGTACTACATCTTGATATAACTTAGTTAAGTCATCAAGTTCTTTTATCTTCTTACCCGGCAGGGTTCTTGGTGGTCTCGCTATGTTTGGTGCTACCGGCATTAGTGAAAAGAACATGTCTTCTGGACGAGCAATTGTTGGATCTAACCCCAAGTAAAATACGTCATCATCTTTTATTTTCTTGAATATTTCGTGAACTATTTCGTAATCTATCATTCTTGCACTATTTTCATAACGCTGATCTGGCTCTTTAGTGTAAAACTCTGCAGTCCCGTGGTTAAATCTAAATTCTGGTGAGTAAGATTGACAATGTGGGCACGAAAGTCTTTCTGATTTGTGATAAGTCTTGAATAGACCCATAGTTTTGTTCCTTACACTTACATGCCCATCGTGGTTTCTCTTATTGTTGTCAAACACTGACATAATTCTGTCTTTTAGTGCATCTAGAGGCCCCTGTGGTAGCATTATTCTAGAGCAGTTGTGACATACGGTGTTTAGTGTAAACAGTATAGGATAAGTTAGTGGTGCTTCATAGCCGCTTATTCCTAAGTATTGTAGCTTTGGCACCGGCACGGTGAGGTTAATGTGCCCAAAGTGGCCTAAGCAGCCGTTAGCTCCCGCCTGTTCGTCATATCTAAGTCCACAAGTTTCACATGGTATGTCTTGGTCTAGGGTTCCCATCTTCAAGTCATGAACTCCGTTCTTTATGGGCGTTTGATCCTCAAATGCCTCGTTGTCTTGGAATGCTCCAGCAGCTATTACTTCAACTGCTGACATCGCTCTTATTTCATCTTCAGTAAGTAAGCCCATTTGTAGTGAAGAAAACTGTTTAGGCTTGTAAGTTTCTACAACTGATGACTGTTTGTAACTAACACTGGGTAGTTCTATACCCCTTTCTAGCTGTCGTTTTGAAGGTTTTTTAGGGAGGCTATATTTGAATGGGGTTCGTATTATAGCACCGGATAAGCCAGCAACTACTGAATCTGGGTAGTCACCAGAAAGATCTGCGATTGGTTCTGCCAATGTTATTGACACTAAGACATAACTCTCAGAAGCTTTTCTAAGCCCTTCTGCATCTTCGTGGTTTTTTAAGAAAAGAACGGCATCTTGCTTTGAAGTCGGCACCCATCTATGCCTTGATCTACCACCAGAAATATCTATTTCGAGGTTACCTAGCTCGTCAAAGTCTTCTAACTTTGCATACCAGTAAAAATAGCTAACCTCCATCGCCATTGTCACCCCCATGTGTCACATCGTGATAAGCCTAGTTATGTGCGTGCTCATATGCTAGGCTATCTGCAATTTCGTTGTATTGATTACCATTATGTGCTTTCACCCATTGAAATTCGACAGGAGTATCGGTTCTGTTGCATAAATCATCTATTTTGTCTAGTATTTGCCATGTTAGATCGCTTTTAGTGGTTCCTTCTCCCGTTGCTAAGTCCAGAGCAGACATACAGTCAGATATGATTCTAATCAAAGTAACAGGCTCTTGTGATGCAGAGCATACATCTTCTGCTTCCTTAAGTCCTATTACCATTGCTATTAGTTCAGCATCTATAATATTCATGTAACCGACGTGTTGTCCTATCGTTTTGAATATTTCACCATCTATTGTAACTACAACCCCTACTCCCGATAAGTTATCGTCATGGACTAAAGTAGATGCGTCAGTATAGATGTTTAGAATCATAACACCACTTTCCTATAATAGAAAGCTTCTCCTACTGTATCTGATCGCCTAGTTATTTTTACTACATCTCCTATTGAGACATCAAATCCTTGTTGTATCAAATACTGTATGGCAGCATCTGCATAAGATATTAATGGTAGCCTCTCGTAGTCTATATTTAGTGACTTTAGCTCTTGCTTGGCTTGCCTATCACTAAGCAAAGTGTGCTTCGGCATAAGTCCTAAATCCATGCTGCTCACACTTCGTTAGCAGGGCTTACTTGAAAAGTCTATTCCCAATCTTCCCAGTCATCATCATCATCTGATTCATCATCATCTGAATCATCATCATCATCTGAATCATCATCATCTGATTCATCATCATCTGAAGTATCTGCATTTATTGACTTAAGTAAGCTATCTAATTCGTCTTCTTGCTCGTCTACCGAATCGTCTTCATCGTCTGAGACATCTCCTTCGTCTTCTTCGACTTCATTTTTAGAAGGCATTTTTGCTTTCTTAGATTTCGGTGCGGGTTTCTCTTCTTCTTCGTCATCCCAGTCGATATCGTCATCGAAATCTCCCCAGTCTTCGTCATCATCGTCATCTTCAGAGGCATCGCCTTCTAGAAGCTCCCCGCATTCGACTAAGTCGATTTTGTCGTTTTTCTTTAGGTCAAGTGCAGATAAGAAAGCATCTAACTTGTTTTCTGCTGATTCTTCTGTCATAGCGTCGATAGAAAGTGTGAGGTCTACTGTGTAGGTCTTCATGAAACTCCCAGCATTCTTCGGGTATTTAGGCAATACTGTTTAGACAGGGGTTTTGACTTAGTTTATACAAGAACCCTTAAGAGGGATATACAACTGGCTAGTAATGTGTCAGACAGTTCTGGTAGCAAGTGGACTACACAGCGTATTAGCAAAGAAACTCTTTTGTTGTTCCAAAGAGCTTCATTAGATAATGAGGCTTTTTGGCAAACAGCTGATAGAGTTATCAAAGAGTACTTAGTTACTAGACTAAAAAAAGAGGAGGGATCAAATTGAAAGTAAGTAAGAGAGTGATGAATAGAATCGAAAAAGCATTCATATCATTCAAGGAACAAAATATCGAGAGAGTATCGTTTTCACAACTAAAGGATTGGATTAACTCCAATACTAAAGACGGGATATCTTCTCCTAGATTGGGGGCTTACCTTAGAAAGAACCCCGATTTTATCATGGTAGACAAACTAAGGCGAGTCGGTAGCAACGCTACTGAAAGCTTCTGGTCTTTTGGTGAATCCAAAGAAGAAGGATCTTTAGAGTCACCTAAGTGGGTCAGAATAAATAATGACTGATACCGGTATCTTTTGTTACGTTATAGTAATGAGAAGGAGGACATAGTCTTTCTTCTTATGAGGTATAAATATGAATAAAAAAGAAAAATTAGCGGTAATAGTGGCTCTATATTATGAAATGCGTAGTCACTTTATCCAAAACAATAGAATGACAAAGAAACAATATGTAAAGATGAAAAACAAGGCAAAAAAGAACCCTTTTGACCTTTCCATAATGAAACCTGTAAATCAACGGTTCATTTACAAATTCGTGAAATTTGTAAATTATGTGTTTACCGATGTTGAAGATGGATACGGAGGTCAGCCATCTAAGGCATGGGGCGATATGAACAAGTGGGTTTGGAGCATTATGCACGATATTCATCGTGATGCACATCACGACGAATTCCCAAGTTGCACAATACCCCTATTCAGAAACAAGGAAATTAAAAAATTCTTTGGATGGAAGCAAAAAGTGGTTTGGCGTAATGGCAAACATGACATTTACGGAAACCGCAAGTAAAGGGATTTTTGTTTAATTATGGGTGGGGGCATCAGGCTCTCACCCTTTCAGAAAAGATTTGTCAGATCTTACCAGAACATTGAGTTCAAAAGGAACAAATAAAAGACCTTTTACCAGAGGAATTACAATGAGTAATGAAAACCAAAAGCATGAGATACTAAGCAACGGCTTAGTAGAGATGATTAAATTACAAGCAATGATGGCAGCGAAACTATTTGCTACTCCGACCTTCTATCCCGGCTGGGAAAGTTGGGAACGTGAAAAGCAAGCAGTTCGACACGCTAAAAATATGCTTGAAGATACACTGGGTGTAAGCATCCAGAAACTGACACAGTTATGTGCACAGTAAAGCCATCATCATTAGAACTGAGGCTCTAATGATAATTCGTGTTGCGGGGAAGTGCGCTTCCCCGTGATACCAGAACATTGAGTTCAAAAAGAGGTTAAAAATATGAAAAACGAAAGTGATAACCATAAATTAAGAATTGAAATGATGAAACGACTTAGGAGCAATATCTTGTTTACCAAGAGTGCAAAACGTGCTTACTGGCACGCAAGAATTGACGTCAAGGGAAGGGTTGACCCTGAACTTGAGGCAGTAATTGCTGCGAATGCTGAGTATTCTTATCTGTATGCTGGCTTCATCAAAGGAAGATTTCCTGAAGGTGAAGCAGCGATTGCTACGAGTGCTTACTATGCTGTCAATTATGCAAGAGATGTCATCGAAGGAAGATTTCCTGAAGGTGAAGCAGTAATTGCTAAGGATGCTTGGTGGGCTGCAAAGTATCAAGAGTTTCTTGAAACTCTTTGAGTAACATTTCAATTTACCTTACCGTCCGCAAGGACATGACGCCACACAGTCTACTTCGGTCTTCTGTGTGGCCCCCAGCATTTGAGTATAATGCAGCGATACCGGTATATCTGGTAACGTTATAGTAATGAGAAGGAGGGCGATACCCTTAACACGAAAACCAAGAGTGGCGAGTAGTTCACCTAGGATTCTGCCCCTTTCTCACCAGATTCGGGCTAACTACCCGATACTATGCTCTATAAGAACATAGAAATAAGTTACAAAATACAAATGGCCTAAGTGCCAGCCGGGAAGCAGTATGGACTGCGAAGTTGATTACTCAGCTAATTATAAGCTTAAAGAGGTGAAAGAAGCGTAAGACCTAAACATGGGCAGTGAAATTCTAGTCTCCCTCGAAGTAATCGACTGTGCTTGAAACCGGTAGGAAGAAAAACAAGCCGTCGGATTGAAGTCCTCTTAAGAGGAGTCAAAGGGGATAACCCTCTTTGGAATTAGACCGACCAATGTGATCGCAGTACACTGCGATTGCAGGTGAAGAGCAAAACAGAGAAGACAACCAAAACAAACCAAATCGTCTGATAACTCTTATCAGGCGTATGAGAAAGGGGGATTGCCTAACCGAATCATCAGCAATAGCGAAAGCGTTGATGTGTAAAGTAATCCTGAAAACACAACCCTTTCTCACCAGTGATAAGGCATCACAAGATGCCGAGGGTGGCACTTGGAGTTGATAGGTAAACCGTAAAAGGGTGACTGTCGTTGTCGCAAGACTTCATAACTCTGAGGAAAGCCCTCAATTAAAATTAAACTCAAAATCGCACCGAGTTGTGTGGATAACTAATTGCTTGAGACCTAAATTAAAAGGTGTAACTCCCGTGGAAACACGGCGAAGAATGGTCGTATAGTAATGCAAGTTGAAAAACAGAAGGGTGACTACAATAAGAACTTGTACGCTGAACATATAGCGTCCGTATCAGATCGAGCTGGCGGCGTGTTCATGCGAGGAAGCTCACCCAGTAGTTAGTTATCTTAACACATGACTTAACCAGTACAGAGTACATTCGAGATTTGCTACCAACGATTGAAGCTGACAATTCGTTCAGTGGATTAGGTAGATTAGGGACTGGAGGGACCTCTCGACGTAACCATGCGTGAAATGGTACCAGATGAACACTCAGTAGCGTATGTTAGTGAAAGGTGGGAGTTCAGAAGAAAAACTGTAAATCCAGACAAAACTGTAAAGCTAGAGAAAACTAGGGTAAATCAGTACAGTAAAGTGCTGCTTACGAACCTAAGCGCTTCGGCAATCGGGAGAGTAAGCCTACAAATCCAGAAGAAACTGTAAATCCAGAGTAAACTGCAAATCACGCAGGGAAAGCGGAAAACCCCAGAAGGAAACTGATAAACCCACTCAGGGGAGGCGAAGAGTGTCAAAAGACGCCAACGGAGAGTAACGGATGGTATGTTATGGACTAAGGCCGCAAACCTTACCCATAAGCTTACTTGTATTGATTTATCAATGGAGAAACCGATATAAGCTGAACTGAACAAATATGGACAGATTCTAGAAGAACTTCACAGGGGACGCTAGAAGAAGAAAATAGGAGCTAAGTGACACTTATGTTTAACGTTGCTTAAGTGAGGAGAGCGGAAGGGCTCCTCTGACAAGTACATTTGAGTACAACATAATGAAAATTATACCAGACACATGGGCGGGTTACGGGCTCGGATACGTAACTAATCGCCTAAACAAACCGAGCTACCATAACGCCACAGCGCAAGCTGCGTGAACGTGAGCGGAAGAACATTCAATGATATGCGCCCCGGTTGGGGTTAGCTAAGATTACGATTCGGTGAACAATAGTAACCGACTGATCGTGGGCGAGTGGAACTCTCGCTATCGTAGGACATGAGAACAAAGTACAGGATTGCGCCGTAGACAGTATGTCGTAGGCTTAACAGAAACGTTTTCTAAACAGAGGATAAGTATTCCAGAAGCAAGTAACGGGGGAATCTGGCAGTGGGGAAACCCACACTAGTACATTTGAGTACAAACAAGATTGCCTTCTACGAGGCTGCCTTGAGGGGAATAACCAAGACGGATCTGGTTGAGTCGGAAACTCAACCCAACACTCGTCTTCCCGATGAGAGGCTAGAACTATAGATTAGACACCTATAGTAGTATATGCTGAAGTAGAGTCTCGATACTTTGTAAGGACTTATCATCCAAACTAAGTATGGAAATCAAAAGATAACTGTGTTAAGAGCTCTGTTGCCGGACATCTCTTGCTGATGGTGAATCAGTAAAGCACAGTAGTTAACCGGTGGAGTTGCACAGACCTAAAGTCGAATTCGAATAAGACTTAAGCGAGTGTACGGAGGGAGGGAAGAATTAAGCGATTCAAAATCGCAAATACAAACCAAGTTGGTTACGACAGAAAGAATGTCGTGGTTAGGAAACACCAACTATGCAATAAGGCATCAGCAGGAAACTGTTGATGCCTTAATTTTTTGGTTCGTGTACCGAATCAAAAACCAGAAACGGGCTAACGCCCGAGGAGTTGTAAAATATGAAATGGACAAATAAAAAAGTAGATCTAAGTGATACTGAAGTAAGCCGCCACATTTGTGTCGGTAACTGTAATGCCAACAACCGCTCGCACTTTGCGAGTAAGGAGGGGTTCAAAACCCACCACTGGGCTGTTGATAAGAACGGTAAACTTTGGCACAAGGGTAAATGTGGAGGCAAAACATTGCTTCGAAGTATAGGAAAGAAAGAAATTGAAACCACCGAGGAAGAACACCTTGTTGGTATCTCTGACTGGACTGCTTGTAATGAGCAAGCTCCTACCTATGAAGCTCAAATGGAAAAGTTCCGAATCTTTCATGAGAAGCGAATGGCTGAAATACGCCGTCGCAACAAGCTAGCGTCTGAAAAGCGTGCGGCTCGTCGAAAGAGAGGTTGGAACGCTGGACGATACCAGAAACACCGAAAGGACTCTGGTGACCCTAGCCCATCACTTTGATGATAGAGTTGTTATAAACAACCAACTCCAACTAGCATGAGTAAAAAATTGATTATTATGAGTGGCCCGTCAGGAGCTGGTAAAAGTACATATGTTAAAGAAAACTATCCCGAAGGAGTTATCTGCTCTGCAGATCGCTACTTCGAAGAGTTAGCTATGTTGAATCAAACCTCTTACGAAGAGGAGTTTCAACCGTATCTTTTAGCTAAGGCACACCAATTCTGTTGGTGGCAATTCATACATGCGATTAAAGTAATGGACGAACCACTAGTTGTTATTGACAATACCAACACACAAAAGTGGGAATTCGAAAACTATGAGTTTCTAGCTAAGCTAGAAGATTATGAAGTTGAAAGAGTTGTCGTACCATTCGATCCAGACAAGGCCGAGGTTTACCATAGCCGTAACAAGCATGGTGTACCGCTTGAGGTCATTGAAAGGCAAATAAGGGACTTCGAATATTAATCGGGATCTCAACTAGGAGACAAATATGAGTGAAAACTACGTAAGATTTGAAACCAACATTAAATGGTATAATATCAAAGACCTAGTGCATATAATGCTTTACCAAGTTATCGAACAATTTCTTGAGAAAGTAAACAAAGGAGAAACGAATAGCGACCCGGTTGTAGCAGATATAGATATTCTAAACAACAACTACGGGTTTGCTATATACGATCATCATATGGAAGATGGTACTTTGATATACCTTTTGGATACTAAAAAGGCTTTAACTGTTTTAGTAGACGAATACAATAAGGAAGATGTCGATAAAGATATTTGGTACGAAAGAGCCAGCCTGTTTGTAAGGTTCCTATGGGACTAAGTATACCATTACTAGAAAGGAGATTAAAATATGATAAACAAAATAACAATTAAAATGAATGCAGGAAAGGAATTGTTCGCAGGGGAGGAAAAGTCAGAACTTTGTCTTCCTGTAGCGGAAACAGAACCAAGCAACGATGAAACGATTGTTGCAGCTATCAATGATGCTGCAAAGTATACCGTTTTCGAGCCAACTCCACAACAAATGGAGTGCTTGAAGGTGTATCAAAACAACGAACATCATTTAGAAGGCTGGTTATACAACCATGTCATCTTGATGCTTTGGGCTCTTCGCTTTTACGGGCGATTCCTTGAAGAAGCTGCGTACAGAACCCTTGAACTCTCCATTTATTGGAGTGATCTTGGGAAACTGGACACAAAGAAAGACAGCCCGAAAAAGGTCTGGGAGGATGGAACCCCCCAGTCAACCGCTTTCGGTCATGACAAGAAGTCGGCAGAGATGCACAAGGAAGCTCACCCCGAAGCTCGGATGGTGAACTACCTTGTTGCAGAACACATGAACGCTCACATGATGGCAGAGCAATGCGAGAAAGTCAAGGGATTGGCTGGATACGAATGGCTCCTCAGTCAACTGAGCGATCTTGTGGACTCTGACGGGCTTATGCCAGAGTGGGACACCATCGAGTGGCCCCATGGCGAGAACTTGTCGAAAAAGCAATATGCTTGGGTTTGCCGTGTGCATAATCCTCTGCTTGCTATCAAGCAGCAGTGTGATGAAGCAGGGCGAATCTCTGAGCTGTCGTTCTAAAGCTAGTTAAGCACTAGCAAGACAACCCAATATTGGGTTTTTTTAGACCATATGGGAGTGCGCTCTCATATGCAGACGCCCTTCAGTTAACTTCGGTTATCTGTTGTGGCCCCAGAACGTTGAGTTCAACTAGAGAATTATGGGAGAAAATAATTTAAAAATTAGGATAGAAACAGACGAATACATCTACGAAGAGTACTTGGAGGCTTGACGATGGAAATAACTGCTGTGAATCTTAACATCGGAGAAACAGTCAAAATAAACACTGACGAATGGGATGACGATGTAAAATTTGGCCTATATGGTGATTCTAAAGAATATCTAATCGTACTACATAACGGTTGGAAATACAAAGTGCATGCTGATGATATAGAAGCTTATTTTTATATCCAGTTGATGCTTGATAGAGCCATAGGGTGTTAATCCCAACTAGATGAGTGACGAACCGTTATGGAAACGACTTAATCACACTGGCTTTGTTAAGCCAGTTAACCGAGTAATCGGTGAAGTATACACCTCACAGAAAGGTGTAACAGGAATATGGGATGGAAAGAAGCTTCGTTGTAAACACAATAGACAACCAAGCCAATGCAAAGACTGCGGAGGAACTTCTATTTGTAAACACAACAGAATACGAAGCAACTGCAAAGAATGCGGAGGTAGTCAAATTTGTAAACACAACAGAATACGAAGCTCCTGCAAAGAATGCGGAGGTGGACATATTTGTGAACACAATAGACAACGAAGCAAATGCAAAGAATGTGGAGGTAGTCAAATTTGTGAACACAACAGACTACGAAGCAACTGCAAAGAATGCGGAGGTGGACATATTTGTGAACACAATAGACAACGAAGCTACTGCAAAGAATGCGGAGGAGGTTCTATTTGTGAACACAATAGACAACGAAGCAAATGCAAAGAATGCGGAGGAGGTTCTATTTGTGAACACAACAGGGAACGAAGCCTCTGCAAAGAATGCGGAGGAGGTTCTATTTGTGAACACAATAGACGAAGATACCGCTGCAAAGAATGCGTGGGTGAATGTGTTCATGGAAACACACGAACTACCTGTCGACGATGCAAAAATTCCTGATTAACTAGATGAGAGAAATATCATTAACAAAAGGAAGACATGAGATTATATCACCTATTACTGGTGAAGAAGTAACAGACTCAATCTGGGGAGAAACCGTGGAGAATCCTCTAGATATCAAATCGCACTTTGAAGTCGCAATGGAATACTTGCAGACGGAATTGTGGGACGGAGATATCGTCGTATATGTTACTGGGCTAACACCACTGTTTCATGCAGTAGTTAGTGCTTACTTCGGTATAGTAAGCGTTGAGGGTGGATCATCCACCTTCGGATCTTTAATCTTCGCTCACTATGACAGAACCCAAAACACTTACGTTTTGTATAGTGCACGAGGAAGCTCGTGTGATTGGTTGCTAAAGTGAGTTTGGCTAACTTAGTCAACAACTAGATGAGTGACGAACCGTTATGGAAACGACTTAATCACACTGGGTTTGTAAAACCCAAAGACCGAGTAATCGGTGAAGTATACACCTCACTACGAGGTGTAACAGGAATATGGGATGGAAAGATACTTCGTTGTAAACACAATCAAGTACGGCACAGATGCAAAGAATGCGGAGGTGCTGGTATTTGTAAACACAATATACGACGAAACCAATGCAAAGAATGCGGAGGTAGTCAAATTTGTGAACACAACAGAATGCGAAGCAAATGCAAAGACTGCGGAGGTGGACATATTTGTGAACACAACAGACAACGAAGCAAATGCAAAGACTGCGGAGGAACTTCTATTTGTGAACACAACAGAGTACGAAGCCAATGCAAAGAATGTGGAGGAGCTTCTATTTGTGAACACAACAGAGTGCGAGTCTTCTGCAAAGAATGCGGAGGTAGTCAAATTTGTGAACACAACAGACAACGATACCACTGCAAAGACTGCGTGGGTGAGTGTGTTCATGGAAACACGAGAACTACATGCAGACGATGCAAAAATTCCTGATTAACTAGGAAGAGTAGTAAATAGAGCACAAGACACAGCGATGCACTTTAGTGCCATGTGTGTAAGTAAAACGAAATCGAGCAGTGAACCGCAACAAGAGGGGAGCAAGATGACGGCTTATGCACAGAAGATGCTGGTTTGCTATTTGACCCGGATGTCCCCGCATGGCGGGTTACCTCTTGTTGACGGCTTGAAACCGTTGAATGAAGGAGGTGTAATTATCAGACGGGGAAGAGTTGCGGGCTGTCGTTCCGCACTTCCTACCAGATTTGAACGGTTAAATACCGAATGAATCAACCAAGTTACAAGGGCGATTAGTGTAGCTTGGATATCACTTCGGCCTTCTAAGCCGAAAACAGGGGTTCGAATCCTCTATCGCCCGCCACTAATACGCCTGTGGTGTAACGGTATCACTCCGAAATTCTAGCTAGCTTATGGGCTGACGAGCCTGTCCCCGGTTGGGTGTACTACGCTAGTGATGTCTCGGCGATCTGGGTTCGAATCCCAGCGGGTGTTCCATTAGTGTAGGTCTTATGACTGAACAACGAGGCGTAGCTACACGCCTACAACCGAAAGGAGAGACTAATGGGTACGTATTAGTACTAGGAGAGTAAAATGGTAAGAATATTAGCAATCGATAACGGAAAAGATGAGATAGTCAAAAACTGTAAGCATAACTGGACTGAAACAGGCCAGAATGTGTTCAAGGACTTCATCTTATGTGTCGAATATCATTGTGAAGCCTGTACTGCAAGGTTGTATGTATCAGCAGGAGAATCATTGATCTAAAACGATCCAACTAGAGAACTATGGATAGAGAATATACTATACATGACTATAAGGGCTTGAAATTTATTAACACTACAGGAAAGGAAATCATCACTGCTGATGGTAAATCCTATCCTGCAGAAGAGTTTGAGCTCTCAGCAAGAGTGGTATTAGTCCACCAAAACGAACCAAAAGATGTCCCACCAGAAGTAATTTACAAGGTGAGATTTTCTGAAATGGTTCATGTTCCCAACCCACAAGATCAACAATGGATTGATTCTTTGGAAGAAGGGGTTTTGGTGATATCTTCACCTAGGATTTGTAATACATATACTTATCCAGTGTGCATGTTTAAGACTAAGGCCGATATAACCGGGGTTAGATACTCTGATCCAGAACATATTATCTGGATAGACCATAATTAACCAATACCGGTATTTTTGTTGACGTAATAGTAATGAGAGGGAAGGCATATAGGCAATATGGTTCCCTCTTATTTTTATTTACAAACTAGGTGAGGATAGGACTTCGGTCCTTGGCAATCACTACAGTACCACCTCTGGGTGGACGCTATGCTGTTAGGTGACTGAACAATCTGAGAATAACCAGTCTCGGATAAGGTGCAAGAGATACGTGTGGTAGCGTGTTGCAGGGCTAAATGGTTCTGTAAAGGGGTGAAACCTATCATCTTGGCGAATCATGTCGGAATGATATGATGCAGGTAAAACATAATCCTGCCCTAGTCCCTAACAACTAGAGAGAGTAGCCTTCGGGCAAAATCTTGGGACTCTTAAGTGTATCCGATTACAGGTTTAGCGGCCTGCGGAGAGAACGGAGTGTCGAGGTGACGGAATAACGGAATCCGAAAGTCCGTAACGTATTTATCGCCCATTCAGGGTAGACAATGCAGGGTAACTCCTGTGAGTCTAGACATACCAAACTTCCTATTTAGGAGGGTTCGATAAAGTTGAGGCGTAAGGTAACATGTTCAACCGACTTGTAACTGGTTCGCATCTTGGGTCACGAAACTGGTAATCCAGATTGGCCCCCTCACCTCGACTAGTATGGAATTTAATAATTACATCGAAGGAATTACACCCCTTGTTAGTAGGCTGTAGTTGGGCTTAAAGCCATTGGCTTTCGGCTTTATAGAAACTTACAACGACATGTATGGTGACATACATGGACGCCGATCTTTCTTATTTGGATAACCTCGGTTGAGGCCCAGATAAGCTATTGTGCTGGCCACCGGTTGGTGGTATAAGGCTCGTAGGAAAAAGAGCTACAAGGGGTACTAGTTTAGAGTAAAATCAAAACCGGATCGGCGCCGAGACGCTTTCGGGTCGCTTACCGTTTCTTATTAAGAAACAGTAAGTTACTCGATTGAGTTGTAGTGATGATTGAGTCACTACAACACTAGGTAGAGAGTACATCACAAACTATTACTAAGTAAGATGTTTGTAATGTAGGGGTACAGGGCAAGACCAAAGTCGCTATTGGAAATGCCTGCAGATATGTTGCTTGGAAAGTAGCGTACTCCTGCCACCAGATGCCACAAACATTTGCATCTAGTATGAGAGAAGCTGCTCAGGCAGCTTGGAATAGCTTTGGATTGTGTAAAGACATGGTTGCAGGATTTAACCTGTCTAACACAGATTTGTTAAAAGAAAAAAAATACTAAAGCTATTTACTAGGAGGTTTAAAAATGAGTAAAAATAAACTAAAACCAAAGAGTAAGATGACGCAAGCAGAAAGAATGGTTCTGAATTGGACTGGGGTTGAACCGGACGGTAAAGAGGCTACACAAAAGCCCACTGACCGAAAGTCGGTTAAACAAATACTGCATATACTAACAAATGGTATATACGCAGCTAACCCAGAATTAGCATTCGGAATTGTACGACGCTTGCTCACTGGAAACGTATTGAAAGCAAAGCACTTCGATGAGTTCATCAGTAGACATCCTGTCTTTAACCAACTCGGGCTACGAGCCCTAAATGGCGAAGGACAGATTTATGATGTAGACGGAGCTTTATTGGAAGAAGCTAAAGATTCAAAATGGGGTCAAGAAAACAAAGTACTTCGAACACTCGAAGTAGTTGGCGAAGTAAGCATTTCTTGGGTAGACAAAGACGGTGTTAAAACCGAAAAGACTCTACTTGGATTTGAAATGATTACTTACGAAACAGATTCTAGACCTTTTATTGCACTAAACTGTGGAGGGGGAAGTGCAGCAAGACACTTCTTACTGAAGTCCGGTCCAAAGCCAGACTACAAAATCAACAATGATGCTGACTCAAGACGCTATGTCAAGAAAGGCACGACTGTTGAGAAGACTCTTCAAGCGGAAGAGAAAGAAGCGGAATCTGAAGCAGACTCCATTGTGGCCCAGATCCTTGCAGGTGAAACTGTAAGACTGGGTAACTTTTGAAGTTCGCTGACATTGCGTAAAGCTATACAATAGCATTGCCGATCCCTTATGTACTTCGGCACATAAGCAACAATACTAGCAGAGATGGATCCCTGCTACCAGTCTGTAGTTTAAGTTATTAGCGCTCGATCACCCTAGGTAGGCGTAGAGATACGTAAGTCAGAAGTCAGTTTAGCAGAGCTGATTCTTACAATAGGGCAAAGACGCACATGACATGATAACAAAAACGACGTAGCCAGTTGGCTACACTAGAAACTACGAAAAGTAATGGCACACGTGTTTACGAAAGTTAGCACGTGTGCCATTATTTTTTTTTATATGTTGATATACTGTAGTATATTAGACTAGATGAGAGGTGAATACCTATGAGTCATATGGTTAAAGGAAAAACGAACTTGAGTGTAGACAATACAGAGATTCTAATTGAAGCTCTGCAAGCAGCATATGAGGGATGTACAATTGAAAGAAATACCCAAGCCGAGATTTACGGAAGACCGCTATGTGATATAGTTGTCAAGCGTAAGGGTGGAAGAGATATTGGCTTCAGAGCTAACTCTGAAGGAAACTACGATTGTGTAACCTACGAACCGGGCTATCGCTCGGACCAACAAGCTGTAGCAGAAGTTCTAAGACCTGTGTATGAGCACTACATCAAAGGAGTTGCCCAAGACATGATTAAGCGAAACCCTAACTTGAGAAACTATGTTTTGAACAAAGAAGTTAAGGAAGTGGAACGCAACGGAAAGAAGATGAAGCGAGTACGAATTCAAGCTACTGGCGGCGGTAAAGGGGGTTACATCTGATGTCAGCCCAATATATCGACTTCTTTATTGACCCAGAGACTGGCGAAATGGAAATTAAGATCGAAGGTCTTCCAGATGCAGTCTGTGAAAAAGTCGCTGCTGAAGTGTTGAAGAATCTTGGACTAACTGATACAAAAGTTACCAAGACTGCTTCGCACGAAGGCGGGGATGGTAAAAAGCGCACTCAGTCTATTCGTTAGACTGTTCGCAACTAGGTGAGTTTTATTCTGAGTCGAAAGACGATGACGAAACGTGTAACAACCGTTTCACTAATTACGCACAATACGCAAGTGTACAAGAACTACTAAGATAAGCTCTTAGTCTTTTGACACTGCACAACGCTAACGCTATGTGCACTGTTGACAGACACGCTAGTTCTTGTAAAGACACGCTGGTCGCAGCCCGATCAACGTGTTGTTACACTTAGTAGATGTTACGTTAAGATATCAAAAGAACACTAAACCTGTCAGGGACCTGAACGCAAGTTCGGGCCCTAACCGATGAAAAATTGGAACAAGGAGGAGCGATGGAGATTGCATTAGCAAAATCTCTGAGGATGTCTACGAAATGAGAGGATGAAAAAAAAAAACAACGAAATCATTTAGCGATGTTAGGGCCCTAATTCTGAAGAGCACATGGTCTAAAACTTGACTAATTAACCTAATAGAAGGTTATGAGAGGAAAAGTAGACATCAAAAGTCACATTCAGATTAATCGGGACGCCGGGTTGTATCCACCCCCCGGGGGGGATACCAAAACGGAGAGCAGATGAAGACCAAAATATCGATTAGAACGTTCTAGAAAAGCAAGCCAGTGAAGTTATCAAACTTCTAGAGCTAAGCCGGAACGGCAGGATACGTGGTTGAATGGTGCCATTGCTAGAAAAACCAAATGATGATATCGTGAGAACGTTCTACAAAAGGAAAATACTGTAAATATACAGTTGACGTCGTCTGCAGCTGTACAGCCAGAAGCTGGACCTTGTAGGCGCTACTACAAAATAATCAGTAGAAGTAGAACTAAAAGCTTATGAGAGTAAAATCCAATAAAATCATTAAAGATCACCGTGTGTAAACAAGTGATCAGTATACAACAATAAGTCGACGAAAGAATCGATAAAAATCAATTTCGAAACCGTGCACTGGGAGTGCAAGGATCTGCAAGGAATGGATTTGGTCTCTAAACGCTTCAAGAAGCTTATGAGAGACAGATATTGTGTTATTTGAAAAGACGAGTGGAAAGAAGCTGCAAGCTACCTTACACAAGCGTCGTTAACAAACAAAAATGGAGTTACAAAACGCTGAACGCTGGTGCTGAGGACGCCCCCTACCCTGTTATGCAGGTTGGTGTCCCCTACCCAGCCTTTGACTCACCACCAGAAAAGGAGGATTAAAAATGGATCTAAATTTTAAAAATGTAATGGACGCAGCTATTGGAGCAAGTTTGCCTTGTACGGCATGGAGCACTAATGGAGAGGTTGATGAAATTATCAACCAAGCTGTTGAGTGGGCAGTAAAGTATGGAAAGACCGGTCAAGCGGTATATGTCTGGCGTGAAAGCGTCGGCTTCCAAGAATACGGAGCTTTTGTGATAGACGAAGATGGTAAACGTCAAGTAAGTAAGGTGGACCCCGAAAGTGTCTCCTTCGTGATTGAACCATTGGAGGACTCTATCCGAGGCCCGGATGACGACTTCCCCGGTGCAACAGTACCATTTGCTGTTCAGTTCATCAACGACTACAACCCTGAAGAAGAGGGTAGAGGAGCTATATTTCTCTTAAGAGATTGGCACCGATACATTGGAGTCGACGGTGACCTTGTTGACAGGCAAGTAGCTCTTTTCGAAGAGCTAACCAAAGGAAGATTGAAGCACGTTGTCGCTATTGGGCAACCAGCTTGGAGCGATGAAAACATACCTGTGGAACTAAACCCACATATGTATCGTGCTACTCTTTCGCTTCCCAATAAGGAAGAGCGTCTAGCGCTTGCGAGAAACTGGCGTGACTTGATTTTATCTAGTCAGGCTGCTATGTTTCCCGAATTAGCGCAAGGTTTGGATGACGACGTGCTAGAAGCCGTCGCAGACGCAACTGGTGGTTTAACCAGAAAAGAAACCGAAAATGTGGTATGTATGTCTGTCTCAAGTACAGGTACTTTTGACCTTAACTACATACTAAACGAAAAGAAAAACCTTGTGAAGCAAGCTGGTTTCGAGATTATTCGACCAGACACTGGCTTCGAAGAAATCGGTGGTCTTACTCCCCTAAAGGAGTATGCTACACGTTTGCGTAAGAGGTTTACCAAAGAAGCCTTTGATTATGGTTTCACGCAGTACCCAAGGGGACTGCTAATGGCCGGTGTACCCGGCTGTGGTAAATCTGCCGTCGCTAAGGCTTTGGCTGCCGAGTGGGGTATGAACCTACTCACTGTGCAAGCTACAGATCTGAAAGGATCACTTGTAGGTGAATCAGAAGCTAAGGTTAGACGCCTATTTGAGACCTTGAAAGCTGCTGCACCAATCGTCGCTTTTGTTGACGAAGCAGAGAAGCTACTTGGTAAGTCAGATGGTGTTAACGATGGTGGTGCACACGATGCTGTCTTGGGTCAGTTCCTGTCATTTATGCAGGACGACGACTCAGGTGTGTTTTTCGTGTTCACAGCAAACAACATGGAGAAATTCGCCCCAGAATTGGTTGACCGATTCGAAGGCAGATTCTTCATCGATTTGCCATCTGCTGGAGAGAGAAGAGATATTTTAGATATCCACTTGACTCGAAGAAAGCAAGATGTGAACGCCTTTAATATGGATGAATTGGTTAATTCGACTAAGGATTTCTCTGGGCGAAATATCGAAGATGCAATCAAGGAAGCAATGGGCGGTTCGTTCTATGAAAACGGGCGACCTCTAACTCAAGAAGACCTATTGTCGGTCTTTGGAACTACAATTCCTACTTCTAAGACAAAGAAGGCTGAGATAGAAACCATGCGTACTTTCGTTGAAAACGGTATGATGCGTAGTGCTAACGACGTAGCTTCACCAGCCTCTGCAAAGAGTAATGGTGATAGCAAGAAGTTACGCCGCTTCGATTGAAGCACCAACCTAACTAGATTGTTAATATACTGTAGAGATACAGGATATACTAGGAGAATATAATATGTCTAGATTTATTAGAGATTTGGATGATGGAGGCAGTGAAGAAATCACTGTCATTGATATGTTTCAGATGGCCGAATTCTGTCAAGTGTTCTTGACAGCAAGGCACATTAAAGATGGAACTGATAATGAATTTATTCCTCTCATTGAGAGAGGAAAGCTCGATAGAATGCCTAAAGAAGTAGCAGAAGAACTCGATGAAATGTTCAAGCTAGCTATTACTGAATTAGAAAAATGGGGACATGACCCAAAGGGATTCTTCGAAATGCTAGAAAAAGGAAAAGAGGATCCTATTTCTGAATTTATTGACAGTCCAGAAATGAGAAACGCTCTAGGCAACGTAATCATGCGTAAACTACGAATATCTCGTGGTCTACACGATGAGGACGAAGCCTTCGAGGAAGCAAAAAAGCTTCTTCCTACTGTTAGAGACCGAATGCACCACTTGGTGCTTGGGAACGTCTTACAAGCTATGTCGGCACTTGCTGAGGAAGTAGAAAAACGAAATTTGTCGTTTGAAAACTTATCAGAGTTAGTAGATGCTAAAGTAGCAATGGTAGACGATCAATCTATTGGTTTTGCTGCAAGGATAAAACCGGAAGCTGAAAGGCTGGTAGAGAAAAAGCAGCAGGAAGAAAGAGACAAAGTAAAATTTGACCCCGCTTGGGGATGAATGCTTCTTACTAGATGGAATTTGACATTATCATCAAAAATATGAATGTGGAGGAATTAAGCGATCTGGTAGACTTCTTGAAAAATAAAGGAGTAACGCCCGAGATCAAAGAAGAAAAGCCCGTTGTGGTACAAGCCAAGACTAAGAAAAGCTTCGCTTGTAAACTATGTGGTGCTGAATTTAAGCACCAAAACGGAGTCAATTCCCACATGAAATACTGCGATAAAAACCCAAATGCTACTTACAACAAGAAGCAAGTGGTAAAGGAAGAGAAGAAAGAAGAAAAGATGGCTGAACCTAAAGAAGAGCCTAAGAAGGCTGCTAAAGCAAAAAGAGCTATCAAAGTTCCTAAAAAGCCAAAGAAGGCAAGTGTGAAGGCTAAAGCTGCAAAGCCAAAGCCAGCACCTAAGCCAACCTTTGTAGAACCTAAAAAAGCAGAAGTTAGAAAAGCAGTTGCTACTTACGTTCTAAGCAATAACGACAATATTTCTTCTTCTTCCAGAATAGTGGAGGTAATTACCGAGTCTCTTACAAAGGAACAAGGTAGAAGCGAAGAGCTAAGTAAATACAGTACTAAAGAGCTACCCTCTTTAGTAGATAATATACTTAGAGCTATCGAAGCAAACCTCGGAGCACAAAGTTGCTTGGGTATGGAGTTACCAGATGGTTACTCTATAGCACTATTTGCAGAAGCAGGGAAAGTTACTTTACAACAACTAATTACTGTTTTGTGAACAACTTCCAACTAGATTTACCGAATCACCAGATGACTGGAAATGAACCAAGAATCATGAGTATCGCACCCAGCTTCAACTGTATGTTGAAGTGTGAAGGGTGCTATCTGACTACTGATGTAACGAAAGAAATGCGAGAAGCAACGAAGCCCGATTACTACTGGGAAAGAGCCATGCAGCTAGGTGTCCGATACGGATACACCGAACTTGCCATGACTCTCAACCCATATCCGGGTGCTATCGAGCATGCAATCAAGTTAGCAAAGACGGCTAAGAAAGTCGGATTTGAAACTGTGAACGTTACGATGACGTGGAAAGGAGACGACTGGATCGAGCCCTTTGGGGAGCTGATGCAGCATGTCGATATCATTACTGAGAGTGTTGATGAAAACAGGAGAAGCCACTTGGCTGTCCTGATTGAAAACTATGGTCTTCATGACCTTGGTTGGAAAGGTAAACACATCAACCTAAACATTTTGTGGTCTAGAGCGCTAATGGAAAACTGGGTGGAACATCCCGGTTGGAGAACGGAACTTGACCGTGAGATTTGTAACTTCGAAGCGGCAAGCGACGAAGGAAACAAGCTAACTATTCAGCATCTAATCTTGAAGCCACTGTCACTTTATGGTGACTTTGACTTCGAGGGAGCATATCAAAAGATTCTGGAAACTGTCCCCCTCGCAGGGGATGGAGTAATTCATGTTGGTGATGTCGCATTCGGTAACTTGCTTGGGCTAAATGACTGCCCCGGTGAGCGAATGATTGACATTGACCCAATGGGACTCGCTCGACGATGCCCAGAGAATCCTAATGCTCACGATGCTACCACCCTAGCCAACTTGGAGAACCTGTTGAAAAACGGGATCCCCGGCTGCGGTGACGCTTGTGACTGTATTACAGGTTGACAGTAACTAGAGAGATAACTATACCGAGGGGAAACCCAATGACGTATGAAACGGCACGATACACTCTAGGGGATATTTAACTTATACCCCGTTAGATAAACTACATCTATGATGTAAGAATTACTTTTTCTTACTAAGTCCTAACTATTATTTAGATGATCTAGTGCATACGCACTTTGTAGGTCGCTGAAACGATAATAGTGAGGCCTTTTAACGTTCGAACAAAGTAAGATGGCGGGGGTATAAGTTAAACACCCCTACTCGTGTATCTAATAAGCATTTGCGATAGAGCGTGGCAATAAGAATGCTATGCTCACGTCGAGACTAAAATCAGGCTCGCAATCAACAATCTAACCCAGATTAAACAAACTTATTCATGCGCCTTTTCCAGAACCACACGGGAACAAACCTAACACTAGCCGCAACGGTAGGTGTCGGTCTCCCTTTCCTAAAAGCAGAAAGTCTCAGACTATTGGTAGAGAAGGCGACAGCCAACCATTCTGCTTTACGGAATCGCTTCTGAAAAGCCGCAGAAAAGTTTGTTTAATCTGTGTTAGATGTTACTGTGCTTCAACGCTTCAGAAACATGGTGATCTCTCACCAGATGATTAACATCAAGATTGAAACGAAGGATGATTATTGGACAGTAGAAGTCACGACAGATACTGCTGTAACGCTACCGCAGCGTTGTGACACATATGAAGAAGTAGAAGATATAGTTCAACAGACTATGGCTGCTAATCATCCGAACCAAAGAAAGATAACGGAGGTAACTCAATGAGCAAACAAATGGAAGACAAGCTAGATAGAATTATCGAATTACTTGAGTCAGTAAGCGATGCTATTCTGCAATTTCAGCAATTTGTTCTCGAAGTTACTCCAGATGCTGCCATAGAAGCAGTAGAAGCTTTGGAAGCAGAGCTATTAGAATAATTAGCTCAACTAGATGACATTTCCTGAAGAAATGATGGATATGAGACCAATTTTAGTCCGGTTACCTATTGAAACTATTGATAATGTACTTTCAGTGGTGTACCGAGTAGAAGAAGGCGTAAGCAGGGAACTGTTTTTACTAAGCAGTATACCAATTTCGATGAAATTTATCTTAAAAGAGGTAGAAGAGACAAAGTTGTTTACAATGAGTGTAAGCTCTGTGTATTCAAAATACAATTCTACGTATAAGATAGATTCACCTCGTGGTTCCCTGTGGCGAGGGCAGCTACCTAGTGAAGCTTGTTATTATGTCGATAGTGACATCTATTACAGGTCTTACTATGTAGACACTAATATCATGGAAGGATTTAGTGCTGATGTAGAAATATGTATATTAGATACAATGATAGCAGTAAGAGATACTAGATCGGATAATAGGATACATTATCCATCTGCACTCTTAAGGACGGACAATCAGTCGATATACCCAGATAGGGGTCAGCTCCCAGAGTTGCTCAATCAGAGGGTAGTAAGAACTGATCCGTTTGAAGATGAATCTGAACTGATATGTAAAGCTGAAATTAAGCCAGATGCCTTTAGAAATCTACTGAATAAGTGTGGGAAGCCAGAAAATAGGCTGTCCCTAATTTTAGATGACAATAAAATTGGCGTTGTAAAAGATGGAGAAGCTTACGATGTTGTTAGTTATTACAAAGCTAACAATGTAGAAGTTCCTCAAACTACAGAGCAAGTTTATTGTGATACGGAATATGGAGAACTATACAGTCTCTTGTATCGCAGAAAAGCTGGAGATCAGGGTATTTTTGAAAGGCTAGATCGACTCGGTCAAGTTCCAGAGACTATTTGGTTTGGAATAAATCGTAACGGAAAGCTATGTATAGAGATCCCTGACGGAAGAGGTAGATATATTATAGAGTGTCCACAAACAGACTCTCTATTGATACCCACCTATAGTGAAATAAAAACAAAGGCGTATAGAAATAGCTCTACGAGAGTGTCTACTAAGAAAGATTACACCGAAAGCCAAAGCGGCGAAGTAAGTGTAAAATATGATATAAGTAGTGACTACCTAGAAATAATTCCTTCTGAGGAAGTAGAAAATGGAGCCTATGTTTTGACAGACGAAGACGAAGTCAGAATGTCTGCTTGGAGAGAAGTCCACATACAAAATGGCGGTACTTCTGAAGATCCAAAAAGGTGGTTTGCCGACTATACTCTGAATTTTTTACAAAATGGAATTAGTATACCTCAAGAAGACTTAGACTTAGTATCTAAGCTCTAAGATATACTTACTAGATCTAAAATGAGTGATGAATTAACATTATTAGATGGTATGGTAGAAGAATATGGAATGAATGTATATTTGTGTACGCACACATCCCGACACACTCCTAATGGAGAAGGAGTCAGTGATGTATTGCACAGCACCCTAGAACAGTTTGTTGTTAGAGGAATAGCAAACAAAGAATACGGCATGCCTTACAGTGCGCTGGACTTTTGGGGACCTAAAGAGTGCCTAACTTTTTACAGCGAGAATTTGCTAGATGCTGACGGTAGACTACACGGTCACTTGGTCAAGCACATAACTAGCAACACTGTTCTAGAAGGTATGTTGTCCGGGTGTCCGGCACATGCAAGATCTGCGTTCGCCTACCGAATCCAAGAAGGCTATGCGTTCTTGAACTACAGACAAAGAGTCGACAGATTTCTTGTTAAAGTAGTACAAGATAACGTTTCTCAAGGTAGAAACCTCATAGCTTCTCTTGAAACAGCGAAAGCTAGCTTAGACCGACTTCGTGGAGACAGTAAAAAGCTGCACAGAACAGGAGTGTCGACTGACCGACTAAATAAACTTATAAAACACGTCGTTGAAAATTTGACTATCAGCGATGTAGTGGAAATAGGTCTAGTGGAAGAAGACGAAAGCTAAGCCTTTCCAACTAGATGATCCCAATGGGAGAGTTGACAGTTTATGAAAGTGCACCAATTAGGCAGAAAAACAGTATTTTGTTTTTTGTAGATCAAGCCCTAGATCATCCTACTTATGTGGATGCTGGGGAGTGGCTTATAGAGACAATGGTTGATGCTAATGTAATACAACCAACTGATAATAATAGGTTCAGACTTGTAAGAAGAACCCCTGCTCGATTGAGAGATATGGAACGAATACCTAAATGCTTGTGGGCTACCTACAAGTTGATAACTGAAAAAGAAGGTCAGTTCCATACTCTAAGTAATAGAGAATTGAGGCCAGAAACTATCGTTTCTGTGTCCTACGCTTTAGAAAAAGTGGTGATATAATGACAAGAGTTCCCAACATCAACAGACTCAATGCGTCTTTGCCTTCTATAGAAAAAATAGAAGAGCATAAAGAAAAGCTAGAGGAAGTGATCGAGGAACCAATCAACGAGGAATGGAGAGAATTTCTCACTGATAGCGACAAAATCACCAATAGAGAGTTTTTCGATAACCCCATCGAAAGATTTGTAGCAAGGACAGATTACGATAGCTTGGTATACTGTGCGTTAATTGAAAACGCACTAGATACTGACGAGCAATATCTTCTCTATCTATGCACTGAAGAAAACGTACACACATTAGTTTACATCTGGGCCGGTAGAAGTGCTCACCAAAGAAGAATACTAAGCTCGATACATTCGGGTTCATTTGGAGATTGGCGAGTAGCTACTACCCATGCTGCCCACGTTGACGAAGTGGCTAGACGCATGCGATGTGCGTCACAGGTGTATGTTTTTCACAAATATCTTGGATTCGAGTGGTACCCTCCAGAGGGCTACTGGGACTAAGGTAACTAGAGGTAATAATATGAGCAAACGTGGAAAGTTTGAAGTAATTACTGGTTTATGGCGAAGAACGAAAAGTGGAAACAGAGGAGAAGAATACTTCTATGGTAAGCCAAAATTGAGCGAACCATTGGTAATCAATCCGGGTGATGAAGTCTACATCTTCGCTACAAGTGCACGAAACGCTAGAAATGGCGATCCTCAGAGATATCTGAAGATCAAGCGTGCATCTCAGAAAGAAGAAAAATCTAACGAGTGAACATAAACCCTTATTGGGGAGCTACTACTCCCCAAAACTAGTATGAATATTGATAATTTAAATCAATATATGGCAACTAAACAAAGTAAGTTTAGATCGAGAAACACTACGAGAGCTAACATTTATACTAGGGCACAAGTCCCTACTCGATTAGCTTTGGCTAACGTTTTTTCTAAACTAGACCCGCTATCTGATGAGCGTGTAGATATTTCTGGAAGCTGGGATGTAGTCCCCTCTGGAAGTTGTTCAGCCTATCAAGTGTGGATGGAATTAGACTATAATGACACCCACTTTTGGTACAAAGCTGTATACAAGCTTGTGAATCAAATGTTTTTATCCCCCAGTGATATAACGGGGGAAGAGAACGAAAGCTTATCGGAATTTCACGAAAGATATAGTAGTGAACTACGTATCTTTCTTGAACCGGTAGGTAGCGATAACTCTTGGAGAAATCCAAGTAGAAGTTTGTTTAGTGAAGACGAAGGTACAGTATACCTTTTAGTTAGTGGCGGAGGCCCTATAGATGGTCTTAGCATTGGAGATATCTCTGAAATAGATACTCAGCTAGATTCTCATATAGAATCTATGCCGAGAGAGCGAGGATATCGCTCTCTCCTGTTAGGACATAATCTAGTAGAGGCTAAGCTACCACTTTCTATGAATAACCATTTTGATAAAATGGTAGCTGTTACGCTATGTAATGGAGCTCACAAGTATACTAATAGACTTAGTATGACTGGTGAATCTCTAATTCAGCCTACAGGGACAAAAGGATATATTGAAGCAGAAGCTGTACATAGTACGCATAACCTATCTAAGTTTCTTAATAAGCTTAAATGGAATGATGACGCACTAATAAACAAAGTAATGCAATACAATGGTGCCTACAAACCATATACTGGGTGGATACCCAATGACTTATCTGACGTCTTGTTTACAACAGATAAGTTTTCTATGGTTAGAGTCGATAGAGAACCTAAACTTATATTTTCTTCGGAGATAAAAGATAGGTACACAAATAAGAGATTAGACTTTTCGGCATGCGTTAATTTGCTATACGGCGGTAAAAAATACTCGGTTGACCCCGGTGTATATTTTATGAAAGTCGATGATTTAGAGCAACTAACGATGATAGAATACGATAGTTTAATCCAAAAATTATTAGAAGATGTTACTCTATTGACTGTTTCATCTAGAAGTCAGGCAATCACTAATACATCAGGGACAGTAGTTTCTGACAAGATCAAGACTTCTATAACACCAAGGGAGTTATCACAAAGTGTTGGAGATGACTCTGGAGTTATTGCGAGACCCACAGCTAGAAAGCTTGGGTGATAGCTTCTAAACTAGAATGACGTTTATATGTGAAATATGCGGTAAAAAGAATGCCACAGAGGCTGGCAAAACGCTACACATGAAAGTGTATCATACAGGTAACGATTCTGATAAAAAGGAAAAGGCTAAATCGGCATCTAAGCCAAAGAAGAAAGAGCCAGTAGAAAAAAAGACAACTAAAAGCTCTAAAAAAACTACTGATGTATCTGCTTCGGACTTAGAGACGATAACTAAAGAAAAGAGAGAGCTGTACGAACTTGTGAAAAAGAAGTTCAAGCAGAAGCCTACTGGCATAAAGCACAAGGCTACTGTCAAGAAGGCAGAACTCAAAAAAATATTTCCTGAAGAAATGATGTCGAGAGTAACTGGGCGTAGTGGCTCTGTTAATGTTCACGACACGCTTGAAGCTAGTTATACCGCTATGGTTCTTACTAGCAAAGAAGGATATAGAAGAGTGACCTTATTTGGTAAAAATACCAAAATATCTTGGGGAGAAGGAATGGTAAAAAACAAGTATAGAGTCGGGTATCCGACACTATCTATCAAATTCTCTTGAGATAACTAGATGAGTAAAAGAGTCATCAATAGTCAAGAATCCGGTTGGATGTGAGGTAGTAGACTCACTTGGCGACGATTAGAGGATATGCTCTTAAAAAAGATTCTATTGCGTAAATATGATCGTGAGCAATAGAAACACTAAAAGAAATATACCCGCTATGTTTATTGAAGAACGGCTGAAAGTGGAAGCATATAGTCCAAATTCTAGACCACGGTTGTGGAACCTATCTAGCATTAGTAAATACTACAGATAACGTCACTATAGTGACGCTGTCTATAGGTAGACTATACTTCCTCAGTAAGTTGAGTCTTCTATACTATTCTATGAAAATACGGTTGTATTGGAGAACGGCAGAGTCAGATATTAGTGGAATGTAAGCACTAATAGCTGTCTTTGGCATAGCACCAGATGAGTGAAAACGAATCAGAATATGGATACGTAACTGAAAATAGAGATATACCGACCACGGGTCACTTAGTACTTTACTCCGTTATTGGAGGTAGAGTAAGTTACCAATCTTTTGTGAATTTAGCACAAGAGGTTGGCTTATCACGTGACCTTCTACCATCTATAAGAAAACTGTACAATGCTTTTGCTGTAGCAAAAGATAACATTAACGGAATGAACTTAGATGTGCTACAAGTAGCAGAAGGATGGGACGGTATGGTAGGAAGAAAGTTGAAAGTTATACCACTTCGTATAGGATACGAGTATGTGGTCCAAGTTGAAATGAGAGGAAGAATGAGAGGTAAAAACCACGTTAACACTGTTAACATGTTTAGACTAGAGTTCAATCCTCCAGAAGACATGGATGTTAGCACATGGCGAAATAACTTTATGGATGTGGTATGGGGTGAAGAAATAGAAGAAGATGCAAAAACTGCAGAAGAACTTGTTTCTGAACTTAGACGATGCGTCACTGTAACTGGATACTGGGAAGAAACTAATTTCGATCCTATCTTGTTCGCTAGAATCTCACAAACCTTAATTGAAGAGTTTGTGATTTCTGCTACAAGTATAGACGGAAAGCTTCTCAGAGATAAAGTTCTAAGCGTGCTGTCAAGACAACTGGGCGGTCTACCGTATCGAAGTGGGCAGGGTGCTTGGTTTATACCTAAGTACAACGACGACGACTCTTATCTAGATGTTCTTGAAAACTACTCAAGACTTCTAGATTATTTCGGTAACGCCAATTCTCTCTCTGGAAACCCCAGTGAGAGTAACTGGTTTGGTGAAGACGGTAAGCCAAGAGATTGGCACCGACCTAAAACCAACCTAAGAATAATGGGTTATATCGACAATGAACGTCAAATGGGATATCTTAGAGAAGATATTGAGACGAACATAGGTCGAGAAATCGGCGAATATCAACAGAAGCTTATGGAAGTAGCTGGAGGATTCAATGAAGACAAAATTGAACAATTTGAAGAAAGACTAAATGCTATTCAAGGCATGAGATCTTCTCTACAAACAAGATTGTCGAACTTGACTAATCTAGTTGGTACTGTAAATCTAAGTACAGATATATACAGTGATATCCAATCTAACCTAGATTCTAGATTAGAAAGAATCAGAGCTGTTAGATCTTCTGTTGCTGACAGACTATTGTCTTTGAGCCGAATAGGAGAGTAATCTCCGCCCAAACTAGAGGTGAAATTTTTGACTGATGCCAATGACAAAAGATCTTGGTGTTCTGACGAAGATTTCGTCGCTGCTTGGCAAAACGAGGAGTTTGAGTCAGCAGAGGCTGTAGCTACCCACCTTGGACTAAAGGTAGGTTCTGTGCAGACTCGTGCTAGAAACATCTCAAAGCATTTTGTTGAAGCTGGTTACCAACCACTAAGGGAATTCCCTAAGCGAACTGTAACCAAGAAAGACCAAGCCTACTGGGCTAAGCTTGCAGAAGCAACCGGTCTTTCTAGCGATGAAGAGTCTTCTGATGAATCATGAGAACTTCACAAAAAGTGCCAGTCAGTAAGTAAAACTGATAATGGCAGCATGACTATTAGTCGTGCAACTAGAATAACTATTTGAGCTACGGCTGTGACGATAACTCAGAGCATATGCAAAGAAAGACTCTGTTAGAGATAAGACTTTGCTGCTAAGAAGACCACGACGTCCAATTGGACCAATTGTACTTACTAGCAGTAATTAATCCTAACAAAGACAAGCTTTGTTTAAAACACGGCTACAGACCTAGCGACCATAGCCCGTCTGCTTTAACTAAGGCAGACTAAGAAATGGTCTCACGGAACGGTTTGTGAAGAATCTTAACGCACAATAGAGAACCCAAGCGTTAGAAAAACACATATGTCCCGCTACAGTCCCTTACAGACTGAAACAGAGTGGCGACGGAATGTGCTAATTCACCACAAACCCAGCCCGTTCGACCAGTCGCAACCAGACTGACAAGACCTTGTCAGCAATAGAAGGAATGCAGTAGGTATATGTTCTGAAGCACTTGGTTATTCACCAGAGAGTAAACTGAAAACAACTGAGGGGAAACCCAATGACGTATCGCCTTCGCTACGTCGCAAAAATTACAGCGCCGCACTTCACCGTAGGTGGAGTCTAAAGTACGTCGGGTTGGCTGTAAATTTTTACGCCGCAGTAACACTGCGTAGAGGAGGGCACTAAGATGGTTCACTCTCACCAGAGAGAATAAAAAACTGAAGAGAAATCTAATGATGTAACGCCATGGCGTGCCATCTTCTCATTAGACGAAGCTAACAGGAGTCATGCACACTTCGAATGGAACGCATGGCGTAAGTTTCAAAATCGGATTATAATCTGCACGTGCAGAATTATAATTTAAAGAAAGGAAAAATAGTTGCTCCTTCACCTAATACGTAGAGATGAAGGGTAAATCATACGATTTACTGCAGACTACTACTCCCAACGAGGCACAGCTTTCAGGTGTGTTAATTATACCAACACTAAGGACTCTTGGACAGATCTTGAACAAGTCTGTTCGGTAATCTTAGGTTAAAATTTACACAACCTTCAAGCATGTGCCCGTTGGTTCGCTCGTCTACTTTAGAAGATACTAAGGACGTTCAGGAGCAATATAGTTCTCTCACTAGGAGATATACAATACTGAGGAAACAATGACGTAAACTCAGCAAAGGCACGGCCCGCTACAGCAGAGCAAGCTTCACACCTTGCCCTGACGGTCAGTAACCTCGCAAGTAACGGAAGTCCTTGGGTTCGCCCATCGGACAAACCTAACTTGCTTTACCACAGCGCGACAAACCAAAGGGCAGCTTCACCGAAGTGACGCTGCTTCCCGCTGTGGTTTACTGACCTCTTTGCGGGCCTAGAAAGTCCAGAGCGCTATCGCTTCTTGTGGAAGCACTACGCATTTAATCACCAGACGCGAACAGATATTGAGCCTTCGCTCATATCCTTCGCTACCAACTGATTAAAGCCCGCTCTGCGAACTCTGGACTAACAACGCTAGTGCCGGAAACACGATTCTCACGAACGTGACATGTAGCTAAGGCCATACTACCATGTACCTACGGTACATTTGACAGCGATGTCATAGTATAGCCTTAGCTCCACAAATTACCGACAGGCTTACGCTACGCCCCTACGGGAGCTTGCTTGAATCCTAGACGGACTTTGGCTTGCAGCTGTGCTGCGGTCACTTTGCATTGTATCCATTGCTCTGTTTGGACAAACTGCGTTTGTACGCTACGCTCCAAATCCCCAATGGATACACGGACCTGTTCAAAATGGTTAAGCTAGCGCTTCCCATTCCAACAGCACCCAAGTCGACTAACAGTCCAGCGACTGCTAGGAGATTGGATGCCAAGGGTCCTAATGCAATCGAATCGAATCGTTAAATCGAGCACGCTGAGAATACTGTATTCTCCACCAGAAGAGACAATTTACTGAGGCGAAAGCCTATGACGGTATCCAGAACCTACAGCATATATTCTGATCTACGATGAATGTAAATCAGAATAAGCTAGGGGAAACCGCTGTAAGTACACAGAGCCCTCCGCTCTGTGACTTCCTGCTACAGACTCAACGCTAGGCGACAGGTTTGCTGTCGTTTCTGGAATCTAGATCAAAGATCCAGTTGCTGGAGACAAGTGGGATGTGGGATGTAGAAGCTGCACCTCCTAGGAGGTGTAACTCCACTGGCTGTTGGCAAAACCACTTCTGGTTTATAGAAACGCTTACTGAAAGCATGCTGGGTTCGACCTGAAGAAACTTCAGCATAGCTGTCGGTACCCACAGCCGCTGGTGCTGGCAATCCCAGAAAAAGTGACCCTCCGCACGCGAGGTGACAAGCGTCCTCTGCACGCAATCAGAATACCTGCAAGCAGGATTCTGACACCTATGTCGCAGAAACGCTTCCCATGCTAGGTAGGATACATTGGCTCTTCACCAGAGAGATGAGATGAGGGGAAACCCAATGACGCATCACAGCAAAGCCGATTATTTTTACGTTGTCTACATCGATGTAAAAACGAACCGGCTGAGGACATGTAGCCTGCATTTGTATATCCATACAAATTTGCCCTTACGCCTCGGAAACGTAAGACGGGCATATACTCAAATATAGAGTGGCTGTAAACCCTCGTTGCTGTGACTGGTCTCTCACCAGAGATTGTAAGCATCTGAGACTTTGTCTATGACGAACTCACCTTGAGGCCGCTCTGCGGTTTTAGGCCGAGTGAGTATCGACTCGTTCGCTATGCTCGCTCAGATGTCACTTGCCCATGCGGGCATACGTGACTTACAGGGGCGGGCAAAAGCACAGAACTGTTCGGCTCGGCAGCCTCACAGTTGTGATGGTTCAATCTCACCAGAGACTAAAAACAACTGAGGTAACTATGACGTTACTCACCCTTCGCTTTCTAAGAGTACGGCTAAGGGGACTTACAACGAAACCCAATGGTGAGTACGGTAAAGGTACCCTTACTGGGGTAGCACTAACCGTGGAACTACGACCATACTACGATAGGACCTCGCAGTACAGCGATTTTTCAAAGCGGACCAGTTCTTTATTCTGGGAACCTTTGGGCAATGGCAGGAACGTGTCCCCAGAAGGTAGACAGTGGCCTGTACGCTGTGGTCCACTTGACTTCCCTATGCTACGCATACGCAGTCAAGGGACAACGCTAAGTCCCTAGCACGCTCATGCGGCTAGGTGAGTGTTTGGAGTCTCACCAGAGAGATGAGATGAGATGAGGGGGAAACCCAATGACGCATCACCGCCAGCCGTTTATGTTCCTTTTATTGTGACGGATAAACGGGGCTGTGACTGGTCTCTCACCAGATGACACATTGGAAAGACAATGAAACGAGATGTAGAGCCAGCAGTAACAGCGGTAAACGCTGTAAGATGAAAGTACATGCTGGTGACTACTTATGTGAACACCATGCTATGGATTTGGCACACTTTGTGATAAATCCTAGCCATGTAAGTGGCTTGATGAAAGCCAGATATCCAAAGCGGCATCACCCTGCTTGTGATAGGAAAGGACAGAACGATTGTGAATGTCATACTTATTCAAACGGGGCTTTGGCTGTAATGGGACTTCGAGAATCTTTCAAGAAGTCGCAACAGTTGAGTCCGCTTTATCGAAGAAAAAGAAAGCTAGAACATCGCCTTAAGGTGAAGAAGATTCGAGCTTACTATAATTCGATCACAGAAGCGGAACTATGGTTACCTGTTGACGCAGGTTTCCGTCAGTTCCGCTTTTTTTTATGGGATGATAAACAGGAACGTATTGTAGTACGAGTAATAAAAGACAACTTCCGCCACAAAAGAACTTTACTTAAGTGGCTTAGAAAGTTGGCACCGTTACACGTGTACTATACGACTTCTGCATGGCTAAACCCCCAAGGTATCGGACCTGATCCGAAGGGGAAGCACGGTGATCGCAAAATGAGAAAGAGAGGATGGAAGTTAAAACACTACCATGATACTTTGTTGTATCAAGGGGTATACTTCGATGTTGACTATGATAATGCAGACTATAATGAAGGAGCTGCTATGCTACTAAGAGTAAGAGAAGCATTTTCTAAAGTACAAGCATACAAGCGATTTAGCCGGAATGATGAAGTAATATGGTATAACTATAGATATGGCTTATCTGGAGAACCACAAATGGTTTTTAGTGGAGGCAAAGGCTTTCACTTATTTCAAGAAAAATGGGACTCTAATCAGCTAGATCCTTATGCAAAGTCTACGTACAATTCTGCCAGACTAGTTTTGGATGGTGGAGTACAAGAGTGGCTTAAAAATGTAAAAAGCGCTCTGGTTTGCTTGATGAAAAAAGAAGACCCAAGTCTACTACTTGACTGGGAAGTTACTATAGATCCTAGAAGGATTATTAGACTACCCGGAACAGTTCATGGAAAAACACTGAGACTTTGTAAGATAGTTACTATGGAAGACTTTGATATAGACTTCCAAGGTAATTGGTACTATAAAGCTGATAATCCTATAGGATGATCTTTCTCAACTAGATGACTGAACATAAGTCAGAAGAAGAAATAGCAGCCTATGCAGGTGACCAAGTTATTGTGGCAATTAGTAGCGCCGGTATCGCCCGAAAGGGTCACTGGCCACAGATGTCAATACACGGAACATTGGAACATCTACCGGGCTCTAACTCGTTTAGAGTAGTGGTAAGTCAAAACACTTACACTTACTTTAACACAGAAAATGTCTATCTGATCAACCCACTTGTGGGTCCTCACGTGATTCTTCACGTTAGGATAGACACCCCAGCAGATGTGTGAACAACTGCAACTAGAGAAACATGGGAGCAGATTTAATGTTATCATGGATGGTAATAGAGGTAGACAGAGAGACTGCTCTAAGTAGAGTAGATGACATCACTGCTGAACGATTGAACGAAATGATTGGGGTCTTTTTTGATCGCCTATATGAAAGTACGTTTGAACAGATGATGGATCTACATGACGGTAAAGATGACTTTACTGACTTAGAAATATCAGAATCGGCTCTACCAAAGTTTAAGGCCGATTTGAAAAATTGGTTGAACTACTATTACGATGTATACGAAAATAAAAACGGATACCCTAGGAACCTTTACTTGATTTACATCAAGGGCTTCCGTGTTATGATAGCAGGAGGCGAATCTTGGGGTGATACTTGGGAGAACTTAGAACATCTGGGAATCCTAGGAGACCTTCGTATAACAGAAAATACCTACGACTTGTAGGTATACTAGAGACACTAATACTGAGGTAACACAATGATGTAGCACGCTACGCTAGTGAGCATTCGCTCGCACGCAAACGGGAAGCCACAAGCTCTCCCTGCGATTCTGCCCTACCCATCGTAAAGTTATGATTAACGTACGAAAGTTGCGCCTCTGCCGCAGCTTTCTACTTGATGGCAGGCCGGTTGAGAATCGCGTACGCAAAACACCCAGATCTATTCATCTGGGCTAGGTGAGGATATACATCCCTATCTAATACTGCGTTCACGCTCTCAAGCCAGCTGCCCCATAACCATACTTTATCGAAGGTTGGGCCACGGTGATCTACGATCACCTACCGAATCGCCTGCTAACTGGTGTCTCACCAGATGGATGAGAAATTAGATCTCAACACACTATGTATCGTCTGCGGCAGTGAAAATACTGACGAAGATGAGGGCATGGATTGGTTAGACAAATACTTCGATGAGAGGGATGTTGCACTTTGGTGTATTGACTGTGACAAGTTTACTACCATAGTGACTTACGAACCACCATCTGTGAACTCAAAAAGAATTTTCACAAAAGAAGACTAATACCCATCAACTAGAGTAGTACTTACTGAGAGAAATCAATGATGTACAGTCGAACAAGTCGACTGAGGTCGTGGCGACTGCACTTGGTTCAAAGTACCAACCCTGTTAAACGCTTTTAACTAGGGCTCGTTGGCCTTTATCGCTTAGCTTCCCATGCGGTCAGCTAAGCTCATGCGGTTATTCCTGCATACGCACTAGGAATATCGCCACGACCTAGACTTGGACTACTCACCAGAGGATAAGAATTCTGAGGAAACTATGACGAACCACCTTGCGGCTTCGCTGCGGTGGCTTGACTAGAGGGCTGGGCCCGACTATTCACAGCCTGCGGCTGCCCCGATAACGAATGAGAAAGCTCTCATTCTACGGGGTTGTTAACAAAACCCAACGCATGCGCTCCAGATGAGCACGCAGCAAGGAATGGAATCATCCTCACCAGAGAAACTAATGACAACTGAGGTAACTATGACGTTACCCACCCCTAGCGTTGCTAGAACGCAAGCGCTATCTATGACACCGCTTTTTCGAACTCGTGCTAGATTCGTTCGAAAATGCTCTCTATGAGAGCAACGCTAAATCATAACTCTGAAGGGAGTTCTGATTTTGTCAAAGGGGGCCACTTGCAACTCAAGTGGTGGGTCAAAATAAGGAAATTAAGGATCCTACAATTAAACGAAGGGTTCCTCAATGACCTCGAAGATCTGCTGATCGATTCACTAAACGTGATACTGCATAGCAGAGGGGTGACCGGGTACTGAATACCCGTGATAAGATAGTGGTACTCTTCTAGCTAAAGAGGACGAACGACGGGAATTCCCGCCCACACACTACAAAACGGAACTTGTCAAACTAAAATCAAAATATGCTCTTATGACTATGTTAGTACTAAGAGTGCATTCACTGCACGGCATATCGCAAAATTTGATTTTAGTTGTCGACAAGAAGCATGCTCGGCCTTCGGACAACGCATGCTAATTCCTAGTAACAACGAAATCTGCAAAGGCCCCGGAGCGCATGCTCTTAGGTGGGTATGTTGGTTTCTCACCAGAGACATTAATACTGAGGAAACTATGACGTAGCACGCTGTAGCTAAGTACAATCAGTCAAACAAGTAGACTAGATTGTACGAGCACGCTGCAAAGCGCTCAGAGTACTTACGTAAAGGCAGCGAAAACCATCGAGGGGTATCTGCCAAGAAATTCTCAGCAGATACTGTAGATAGGAGCTAACTCTTAAGCCGAGTTAGCTACTAGTATCGTTTTCGCTCCAATTATCGAGTACCCATACGCTACAGCCTTTTGCTAGGTAGTGTCTCACTAGAGAGAAACACCGAGGGGAAACCCAATGACGTATCACAGAGTGCAAATGCACCAACGACTAGCAGGCGTTCCGAACACACGGCTACACCGTGCTTTATCGGAACCTTTCAGGGAGAATCCCTTCAAGCTAGAGACAATGTTGCAGTCGAAAAGCTAGTACTCCTGCAACGACTGAGCTTACAGATAAAGGCTCTCTCTTTTCCCATTCGGGAAGAGAAGCTCTAGTGAGGTGAGAAGTACCCATGGGGTACTTCACTGCGTTCGGCTAAAGAAAGAAATGCTCGGCTTCTACTGCATTACTGTGATGCAGTAGAAGCTATCGCACTAATGACGGGCTACACCTGACAATGTCAGGGAAGCCCATCAGCTAACATAGACGTTCAGATTGGCGGGTTTTACATAGATAAGCCCATCAGAACCGTAACTGCTCTGTCCGGTAATTTTCGAAAGAAGGCTCGTAAGAGCTCCAGAAAAATTACACGACTGAGCAATACCGTTCCGTAATCTAACGACAAGACACGCATTGATCTAAGTCAAGTCTAGAAAAGCTGTGACTGGTTCTCTCACCAGAGAAAAACCGAATCTGAGGAAACAATGACGATTCACGCATACTTGTCGCTTCAAAGAAAATTGATGAAGCGACAAGCGGGGTAGCTAGATAAGCGATAATAAGAAATGATCTTATTCAATCTAATCTGGCAAACAGAGACCGTGCTGTGACTCTCTCCAATACTGGAGAGAGTAACGAACAATTGTTCGCAGAAACGGAGGCGGAGACAGACTGAAATAGAGTACTGATATCCTATTCAGGATAGACTAGCCAGTCTTTATCGACAGAGAAATCTCTTTACGATAAAGCCGGGTCGATACTAAGAAAGTCACTGAGGTAACTCTGAAATATGGGCTAATTAATCAATAGCCGACTGAGACCCCCCTACAATGCGTGACTGGTTTTCTCACCAGATGAGCGATAAAGAATATACCTTAGACGAAATAAAGAAATTAGCAGAAATAGTGAGAAAAAATTGCTCTCACGACGATCTAAACTTCTATGCAGACCTTAGTACAGCTAGCGGATGCTGGACCGTGATACACGGCGAAGCAGAATGTGAAGACTGTGGTTTTCGCTTTAGAGCAGTGCTAGAAGGAAGCTGGGAAGTAGACTTTGACGAAGTCGTAGAGAACTCGACTTTGTAGGCTCAACTAGATGAGTAGCGAAAGCGAAAATGAAGAATACTTGAGATATTGTGTTATTGAATACAAACCGAGTATACAGGAAGAATACAAGAAATGGGCTAACACTGATGAAGACTTTCTTGCACCAGACTACGAATTGATAGTATGGGGTGAGGAATGCGGTCAAACGCAAATTGTCTCATTGAATAGAACAAGCTCGAACAGTCTTTCTTGGCAGTATATTGGTGGTAGTGAACTTTATGATTTCTACTACACGCTATGGGAAAACATGGAAGACGTAGAGGAAGAAGTAATGGAAGAGGTGGAAGGAATACTCGCTAACATCTTCACAGAACAACCTGTGATGGAGCGAGATCCATTTATCGGGTTCGTTGCCTAATTCTTCAACTAGATGAGTATAAGCATTTATACTGATGGAAGCGCACCTGTAAATGTAGCTGGTAGAGATAATCCAGCTGGATGGGCCTTCGTGGTAGTATCTGGTGTTACCGGAGAAAACCACGACGGAGGAACGCTAGTAACTGAAATGAATGGAAGAGTAATTACTGATAGAAAGCACCCTCTGTGGATCGGTGCAGATGTTGGTAGTAATAACACAGCCGAATTAAGTGCGATTTATCATGCACTAGAATATATTAGGAATAACGACTTAGACGACGTTATACTCTATACTGATTCTATGTATGCTATGAATCTTATATTTGGTACTTGGAAAGCTTCTACTAACCATAAGCTAGTTTCTAAATCAAAGGAACTTGCTATGAAGTTAGAAGGAAAGGTTATTGGTGAGCATGTAAGAGCCCACCAGAATTTGCTCTGGAATGAAAGAGCAGATGAACTAGCAAAAGCAGGAGCGGAGTTGTAAATACAACTAACTAGATGAGTGACAACTATTGGATGGTTGATACGAGAAACGCCTTATGGCAGGTTATCACGAAAGAACACATGGAACAAAACGTCGGTGAAAGCATTACCGACGAGGAATGGGAAGCTTTCGTTGAGCAATTTGGTAGCGCCTTTTCTGAAGAGGTTTCTGAATTAGCAAATGAATACTGGCGTGAAAAAAGCCTTTACTAAGGCAACTAGATGAGTAACGAGAGTGAAAACAACGAAGATGAAGATAATGTGGAAGTTGGTATTGAAGAAATAGTGCTTGGAGGGCTATACAAAGCTGCCTGTTCAGATGGCTTTGCTGCTGCACTATTAGCTATAGCAGATGCCTACAAAAGAGCATCTAAAGAGCAATACGACGCACATTATGAATCTATTAAAGAGATGCTGATGGACGCTGCTGAGTCCTTTCCCTTTGCGGTAGATATCGAAGGTGGGATGGAGCATATGGCAGAATGTGGGGCTGGGCTTATATTAGCCGCCAACACATTCGAGTTTGCTACAGAAGGCTTTGCAGAGCTAATAATCGCACGGCGAGAATTACAGCGATCTGATAAAAAATTCAAAAGCGATAACGCTTGAAAAACTCATAACTAGATGGAGATAAAGTGCAAGAACGGATGTGAAGATCCCGGCTGGTTTTACTTGATAGAGGCAACACATGCAGCGATCAAGCCAGACGGATCTTTCATTGACAAACACTTGATTGACCTAGATCTAAACAACGAAGCTCTAGAAGAGATTTTACAGTGCAGTAAGTGCAGTGGAGCTGTGTCAGTGACTGGTGATTAGATCAACTAGTATGATGACGAGTGATTCATATAATATGATTAATGGGCAGGGGGTCATGAGAACTTATGACCGCACATGGGAAGAAATAGAATCTATGCTTGAGGACGCTATATCTCGTAGAGAGAAGTGGCAAGAATGGTTCGAGTTTTGTAAAAGAGATGGTGACAGAGAAGGCATGAAAGATGCTGCTAGGAACTCCAAGGCTTTGGAGGGAGTAGTTAAAACTCTACGCTGGACTCTTGGAGAAATAGGTATTTCTGATCCCTTGAGCTAATCAAACTAGATGAGTAACGAAAGTGAAACATTCGAAAAATACATCGACTGTAATTGCTTAGGTGTAGGTGAAGACCTGTATAACGAAAGATACGGAAGTATGCCCCCAGCAAACACGTGCATACTGATAGACCTTGTCAAAGGCGGACCTTATGTGCCTAGAGACAATAAAGAGCTACTTGCGGAGATGCTGGACGAAGCAAAGTATAATTGTATCTGGATGAAAATACATGACGACAATAAGTGCCACCTTTTGAAAAAAGAGTGCTACTATTGTGAATACCTTGCCGAACTCGAAGAGGAGTGAGAACTTCTCAACTAGAAATGGGTTACGACTTACATTTTGAAGATGGAAGGCATGAGTGGCACAATATATGGACAATTGAAACCATGGTATTGATGATTGCTTATGCTGAGGGTAAAATTAAGAAACAAGAGTTACTTGATAAAATAACAATAATGGCTATGTCAAAATCTGCAGCAGAAAGCTCTTCAACGGAAGAGGACAAAGATGCTAGCAGTGAGAAGAAAAAGTATGAACATGACAAATCTGGGAAACCACGAGTTAATTATGTAGTAGAGCTAATGAGCTTTGATAAAGAAGAAATACGTGACTTACCCGATGTAGTATTTAGTAATACTAAAATGACAAAAGTTGACAAAATATATGGTGCAAGGATAATTCCTAAAGATAAAGAGTCTGCCAAGAAGATGGCGGAGATCAAGGAAGACGTTGCTGAAAGCATTATGCCATTTATTGCTTGGCGGGAGAGGATGGATAGTCACCGAGACTTACTAAAAATGAAGCAGTTTGACGCTTTGTTTCAAAATGACGGTGGAATTCTTACTTCTACTGCCTGTGCCCAAATATTGCTTGGAATTATAAAAATAGATAAAAAGTTGCTAAAAGAACTTGATGAGTACTCCTCTATGGGAGCAGTAGGTAGACTACTGGGTCACCTTGGCTACTCAGCTGGAAGTGGTTACTCTATTACTATTAGATAAGACAAGCTAACTAGATGAGTAATAAAAGAGATGATAACCCTTATCGCACTGATGAAGACCTTATGGAGAGAGGTTCACTTTGGAGAAGAAACCCTATTCTTGGGAATAGAATTCTTACACCTATAAGTGATGTTACTACTACAGAAGAGAAGACTTTCTCAGACGAAATAAGGGAACTTCATGAAAGCCTCATAAAAGAAAATCGTGAAAAAATGGAGTTGGCAAAATTATGTGTGCCAGCTTTTGTTTTTCACTGGGAGAATAGCTATACCGTAACTAAGGTGTTACAAAAAATGCCAGAGCTAGACTCGGTAGAATTAGCTATCAAAATTGCTGACCTCGTACGAAAAAAGTATGAAATAGCTTTGAAAGATTTACCTGTAAAGGCGGATTTTGCTCCGCCGATCAAAAAGATACAGAGACTTTCTTGAGTTAACTGAGTGAGGTCTTCTAACTAGATGTATAAAGTTACAGAGTTTACAAACGAAACGCATGCGGTTGAAATTTACTACGATGAATTTGTTACTGTGGCAGATGCCTTAGAGGGATTTAAGCCCGATATCAAGGTGCTCTATGCTCACAGAAACTATACACTCGGTGATATAGAAATCAACCCCCGTGAGTTTGAAGACGAAGAAGAGATGATTCAGTGGTTGAAAGATACTCACGACGCAAAGACAATTATGCCGCTTTATTGCTACGAGCATGGGAGCATTACCGTAAGTACTGGGGCTTTTAGTTGTCCTTGGGATAGTGGGCAAACTGGCTGGGTCATTTCAACAAAAGAAAACGACGAGAAGTTAATCGAAGCAGCTGTAAAATCCATAGACATGGTTTTGCAGAATGAAGTGTATTCTTTACATTATGTAAGCAAGAATACTTGTGATCTTGGACATGAGCACAGAGTGAATGTAGATTCTATCGGATTTGTATTCGATGACTCACATGACTACGAAGAATGTCTTGTGGTGGCAAAGCACCACTTCGGCTTCGAGCCTTGAATCGTTTTAACTAGATTGATAAATATGGTGTTTGGGAATCAGTATGGTTGAGTGGGTGACCTAAGCCTACAAAAACTGCTATTCACGGTTGTGAACTTAAAAGCAATTACTGACTACTACATCTTTTTTTGACGTCTGTTGTATCGAGTACGGGTACACGCTGCATGTCGTGGTAGTAGGAGCATGACGTTAGGAGGAATGGGAAAATCCCTTCATGGTTGGTACGGAAGCCAACTTACCAGAGCAATATGGGTTACGATATTGTAAGATTGAATGAAAAAGGAGATGTGACTAAAATCACAGAAGTAAACGATGATGATTACTTCAGATTAAATATCTGGGGTATGAATGAAGCTAGGCAACTAGCGGCTTGGGGTGCTGGAGCTATTTCTAATGAAAGGATGATGGAAATATTTGCACAAAACAACTCGACTAATACTAATCAGTTTGTCGATATGTTACAGCAATTTGTATCTATTATGACAGAAACGACTGAGCACTCGAAAAAGACGCCATGGTTAGAGCCTTTTACCAGCAATGGTAATACAGCTTCTAGAGAACAATGCTGGGCGTTTGCCGAAGCATTGAGTTCTGCTGTTGATAAACTAACAGCTTCTCCTGTAATGCCTGACATAGATTTAGATTATATTATAGACTTTATAGATTATCTAAATAATTCTGCACATGGGGTGTATGTAGGATGAGCGACGATATACTACTAGGAGTTCTCCTAGGGTTATTAGGGCTCTGCTACCTCATCGCATTGAGACTAAAGAAACTGCAGTCTACTATAGATTGTATTCATGACTTCACTCACTTTGTAGGTGAAGGCATGGACGGCGTAGCTCACGATGTGGTGCATAATGCACTTAGCAGAATTAAAGAAGAAATGTCAGACGACGATCAAGTACCCCCTCCGTTCAAAGAATGGGATGAGTCTTGATCAAACTAGATGGTACGATGTAAAAATTGTAATAAAGAACTAAGTATAAAACAAGTAAAACATAAAATGAGTAACATGAGAAAAGACCCCAGTCGAATAGGGCACAACTTATACTGTAGTAGAAAGTGCTATAGTGATGCTAAAGCGTCCGAAGCCGATACAAGAGTCAACCACTGCTGCGAATGTGGAGTAGTTGTTTCTATTCGAAAAAAAGTAGAATATAGAACTCGATGCAGAAGTTGCTATGAGGTTAAACTATGTCCCTACTTTACTGTGGATGAAGTACTTTACTTGGCTAGACTAAATCCCAGCGTGGGAATTAGATATTTTATAGAAAACCTATATCTTGACATAGTACCGGGGGACATGGTTCGTGCAGTGCACAGATTCATGTCGTTTTTCAAGATGATAGAAGAAGAAGAGGGTGTAAACTATTATGAGTGGCTACAGTCTCGAAAATACTTAGTTAAAATGCGTCAAGACGATATACCTAGTGAAAAAATAAAATTCATTAGGGGTAACAGAAGGAGCGTTCCTTCTGGTCACATTAGAAGAAAAAGGATGAGAGAAGGAATAAGTGATGGCGAACGCCAAAAGAATCACTATGTCCCTCCAGATTTCAAATGGGGTAAATTGGAAGATTTGAAAAAGAAATATTCCAATAGCAACGAAGAAAAGTCTTGACTACTAGATGCCTCTTAAAGCATTAACTGATAAGAGATTAAACGCTATAATTGACGAGTATCCTGAAGAACACAGGTTTACGGCAAAAGACGTTTTATCTATTTTCATCGATAAACACGGGGCTAGATCTGCCCCGATGACGATGTATATCGGACAACGGCTAAAGACAAATCCTAGTGTTATGAGAGTAACACAAAAAGGAGTGTACATGAAACTATAGCCGAACTAGATGAGTAGCATTGAGGATAGAGTTTGTGAGAAGATCCAAAAGCGTTCCGAAGTTGGTAAGGCCAAATATGGCGTTACTATGGAGCGAACCGATTTGGATATTCTAGACTGGCTCCAGCACTTGCAGGAAGAACTAATGGACGCAGCTGTTTATGTTGAAAGGTTGATGGATGATGTAGAGACTTTGAAAAGACTTGCACATCTTAGAAACGATAACGACCTAAGCGAAATCTGTATGGAATGTGGTACTTCTAACTGCACTTGCTGATGCTAACTAGATGTCTAATAAGACTGAGAAAGATGATGAACTATGGGCATTAGTATCTGCTTATGAAGAAGCTACTGAAGCTGCTAGAGAGATTGCTAAACAAAAATCTATTCTCAAAGATAGTATCTTGAGAAAGCTAGGCAAAAGTGATGAAAAATACAGGGGAAACAAAAGGGTAAGAAAGGTTACTCAAAAATCCACTGAGTTTTCTACTTCTGACTTGAGGCGAAAGTATGGTGAACAATTTGTTGAAGAGAACAAAATTACTAGGCACTATACTTCCATAGATATCAAACAAATGGCTAAGCGAGGACCTAAAAATTCTCAATGCTGAGCCAACTAGATGAGCGAAGAAACGAATTGCGAACAATGTGCCGCTACTGGCTTTGAACATCCTTGTGAGTGCTGTGAGCACTGTAAAGCACACGGATGTTGGCTAGGAGCAGACTGCACTTGTGGTAATGAAAAGGATTGGCAAATCACCGCACTGACGGAAGAAGTAATGCAATGGCGAAGAGTCTGGGCTGACCTCTGTGGAGAGTTTTACTCTCAGCAAGAGAATAAGGAATACCCAGACCTTGCTATGATTGTCAATGGAAATGTGATAAACGAAGGACAGGATAATGTCATTCGACTTAACGACATATTCGGTGGCATGCTTCCTGTGGTAAAGGAAAGAAAATGCGAGCCTTGTGATTATGATTGGTCGCCTGTGCTTGATAACACTTGCCTTGTGTGCGGAAGCCCAGTCGAAGACTGAGCCAACTAGATGAGTAAAAGAAACCCATCAAGGAATAAAAAATGGACAAAGGCTCAGGATAGCAAAATAGTTCGTATGAAAGTAGCAGGTAACACAGACAGACAAATCGCAAAGGTTCTAAACAGAACCCCAGCTTCTGTCTCTGTAAGATGCACTTGGCTACGAAAGAACGGCTTATTGCCTAAAGCTACACCTAAGAACCAGTCCAAACATAAGGTTGTAAAGAAGCCAGCCGCTCCAGCCGAAACGGCAGCGAGCATAAAGGATGCTTTAACTGCAGAACTGGACAATGCCCTTGCTAGACTACTGACTTATGTTAGTATGTTAGAAAAGCAAAATGCCCAGCTCACAAAGACCTTGAATGAAGTCAGATCAGCTGTTGAAAACTGAGATGGCTTTAACTAGATGAATAAGTTAATTTGCTACCCCCAAGAGGGAGGTAATGAGTAACATGGCTACAAAAAATCGAAAAAATCAGTTAAGGTGGACTAAGAAAATTATTCAAAGCTTTGGCGGTGCTCCCTTTGGGGCTAACGATATTGTAGCGTGCTGGGGTGAACTAGGGAGTCCTAGATATCAGCCAGCTAACCGGGAAGTTCCATATCTTTTGAAAATGTTGGAACGTGAAGGTTTCCTCGAACGTTTAGAGCCTACCAAGGACACCAGTTTACTTGGTGGTACTTTTGAAAGGATGGCGTGGCGTGAGGTAAAACTAGATGGGTAAAATAGAAGTTGATTTAGAAGCAGTAAATAGTCCACTAAAGTGGATGGCAAAGAGATCTGGGCAAGGAGGGATTTTGCTTACAGGATTACTATTACTATTAGGAATAGGATATCTATTTGTCATTATAGTAGGACTATTGCTTATACTACCAATTTTGTGGTTATACGATACTGTTGTTTAACCCATACTAGATGGATATACTAAGTATAATGCTTATGATATTGACTTATGTTCTAATTGGTTTTGGCTTTGCAGCGGGGTTCGCCCTGTGGCGTAAAGTCTCTGCCAAGTGGAACAAGAAAAAGGGTAAGAGTCGTATCCGCCGAGGCGGGTACATCTGACCCTACTAGATGAAACCGGAAATGGTAACAAAGGCGATTAGTCTATACAATATCAGCGATTTAGAACATATAGCTAGTAATCTAGCTTCAATGGACTCGGATGATATCAAAAAGGGCATAAGAGAATTATGGAAAGCTTACAGTGATAGTAGGCAACATGAAGATCTCTGGCCCGGTTCTATTCGCCAATGGATTCAGATTCGAGATGAAAAACCAAAAGCTCGTTGTGGATACTTTACAGTAAGAGTCCCACTAAAAGGGTGGAACTCTTATGGCGACATAGAAGACTACAGCTACGACATAACTGAGGCAGTGTGTAAACTAACTGGTGATACCTACCGCAAAGACGGTACTATCAAGGTTGGTAGCAGCTCTGCTCAAGGGTGGTCGTTTAGCTATCATCTTGAAGAAAGAATCATGCACTCTCTGTAGTGCTACTAGGAAGAACAAAAAACTGAGGCGAAAGCCAATGATGTACCGCTCCAGAACGTTAACACAAATCGCCCTTCTGCATTAGATCCCACTAAGTAGGGAACTGCGCTTCGAACGGCTACTTTGTGTTAACGAGCTGGAGCGTCCTTTGGAATCGGAATTTCCCGCCCTTTTGGGTGGAAAAACGGGTTACTGAGAGTACAAAGAGATGAAAAGACCTTTGTATTTTGAGGTAGACAAAAACCGTCGGGTTTGTAGGAAAATATTCCTGCAACACTTAGGTTCCGGCTCCAGATGCCCTGCAGCTCATGTTGCAGGAATATGGACTTCCACCAGATTCATATGGAATTAAAAATAAATGTGTTAAATAAAGAAGGTTACTTTGACGGGAAAGTTTCTCGTGGAAGACAGTGTAGTTATTGCAGTAAGCCAGCTAAATTATATGTCTGGTGTACGAAGCACTTAGGTGAAATGATTAGATTGAAAGTAAACTTAAACCAAGAGGTGAATAAAGATGACTGAATGGAAAATGGTACATGGTGAGGGCGACGACCCTCTCGGACCGAAAACATATGTGGCAGAAGCTTATGGCGTAAAATTTAACCCACCGATTGCTCAAGCAGAAGTGGGTGCTTTGATCGCCAAGCTCGGTAAAGCAATGAGAGAATATGTAGTTACAATTGTAACTGCTAATGAAAAGATGAGAAAATCGGTGCCTTCTGATAAATCGCAGAAGGCTCTGGCGGAAAAGATCTTACAACAGATCTTGGAAAACCATCGTGCTGAGACCGGCCAAACCTTGATTATGGTTCAAGGTAAAGAACAAACAACGAACGAAGTAGTAGAGGAAACTTCAGAACACAAAACACTGGCTGAAAAATATAATGCTTACGAAGGTGCGTTAGCACCGTGGGACCTAAACAGAGCTCTCATAGTAAGATGCTGTGAAGACTATGTTCTGGGGCTCGAATCTGTAGGAACAGTGAGAAGCAATATGAGTGTAACGCTCAGAAAGCTTCTAGAAGAGCTGAAAGGAAATCTTCCGTTTTTTACGGAAGACTATAACGAACAAGTTTTACCGACCCTGATTTCAGATGGGTGGGTCTTGTTCAACGCTCAGGGTGAAACCAGAGTGTTGCCTTACGGCAAAGGTGTTCCGGGCTACAGCCCAAGTAAATGTGCTGCAGATCACCCGATGTGGTCTCGAAAGCTTGAAGACACTTGGGTGTTGTGAGGAGTTTGTTAACTAGGTGTTAATATGGCAAAGAAATTAACTGCTGCAAAGGTATGTTTAGTATGTAACGTAAGGCTTTCAAGAAATTCGAAATATACTAAACAATACTGTGATGAACACAAGCGCATAATGGACCAACTAAGAGGGATGAGGCAACCCTGTAGAAAGGTCCAATGCAAAAATCCTGCACACGAGGACGGATACTGCGATGGTTGTAGACCATTTGCAGCAGATGTCGTTCCTATGCGTGAAGATTGGCTAAACGGAGAGGGGCTTATCAAAAGCAACAACCCAAAGTGCCCATACTATGGTAGTGTGATTGAAAAAGGTACTTACAGAAGTAAGGCAGCTAACGAAACGATAGAGCAAATTTACAATGCTCTAAATGGCTGACTGCTAGTAATAATTACCTTATTATACTAACTGGGCAAGGCTAATCTGAGGGATACTAGATGTCTGACAGACAAACATCAATGGAAGAGTGGCTCAAGGGCTACGACGAGCAAGTGCAAGAAGATAAAGAAATTACCGCTTCTGGTGAATATGACGAAAGAAGCACGCTTAAAGCAGAGCGTGACAGAGTTTACTCTGGGTTCTTTTTAGAAAGCCACCAAGGCGGAATTGAAGGAAAGTACGGTGAAAACACAGCCGTTAGATTGACTTCTCCAGAAGGAGACAAGCTAACTTTGTGGGTCAACGGCTTTGAGGAAACTCACTTCAACCAATTTATTGAGCGCTTAGAAAAGAAAGGTATCGAACTTCCTGTGAAGATCGACTTCCTGCGAACCCAAGAAGAAAGCAAGACCGGTAACAAGTACAACCGCTTGCGACTCATGGAAGTAGCTACGGGAGAAGAAGTACAATTCGAGCTTGACTCGCTTTGATACTTCTACCTAACTAGATGAGTGATGAAGTGCCCAACTTCAATGAAGACATCATAACTGACCTCACACAATGTTGTGGGGCGACTGTATGGATATACACTGACTATCGAGAAGATGGTGAGTTAATGATACCTATCTGTTTTGCTTGCAAAAAACAAGTGAATGTTGATGGTAGTGTTATTTGATATCTGTAAACTAGATGTACTGTTTAACAATAAGAGATGTATACAATAACGGATGGGCAGATAACTACTTCTTTGAAACATTAGAAGAAGCAGATAAGTGGGCTAACGCAATTTTGACTTTGTATGAAAACAAAGAAGGATTCGAGGGATATCAATGGGAAGTTACTGAGGTGACAACTGCAAAGGTATCTCTTGATGAGTATATGGAAGGCCATGGTTTGAACAAGTGTGGTAATACCCCTCTTGCGTGTCCCAGATATACTGGCGAAAACCACGACTACTGCCATAAGTGCAGAAGTTAACTGCCAACTAGATGAGTGACGACAACTTATTCGGACTATCAGAGGATGATAGAAATAGAATCGGCAATGAGATATCTGACTATGGTCTAGACTCTCAAGATTATGAGTACCAGTGGAACGACATTGTCGCACTGGGTCACGCTATAAGAGCAAACGACTACAACCTATTCAGGCGTCGTTTTTTAGAACTGGATACACCTCCAGTGAGCGTGATTTTAGAATGCTGGCCTGCGCTTTTTGCAGGAGCCACGGACGCTCAAAAAGCCGAACTTTACATTACCAACAGGGTAGTGTAGATACTAGATGAGTGGTATAGATGATCTGATGACTCCAGAGGAGTTAGCATATGATTTATTTAAGGGACTGCCACCGTATCAATACGAAACAAACAAGAAATGGCTAAAGATGGTTTTTGCTGCACTTAGGGTGGGCGGAATATGGACTTGGCCGGATACTATGAGAACTTTTAGAAAGGTCTCAACTGTACACTTTGTGGAAATCGTATTGGAAGAAGAGTAGTCCTAACTAGATGGTTGAATACAATCCAGAAATACATGAAAACAAGGTCCAGTGCGATATTTGTGAAGAGTGGTTTGAGCATGACGAAACTGTCATGGTCGATGCTAAGTTTTACATTATGAATTGCATACCTTGTAAGGATAATGATGACGATGAGATGAGATACCTTCACTTACAAGGTGAAGATGAAATAAGAGAACTTTATGACGAAGAGATACCGGAGGAAGAATGATGTGTGGGGCTATACCTGTACCTTGTGAAGTCTGCGGTAAGTATTGGAGGATAGAGAAGTTCTGTAATTGCTCCAAGGAGGAAAGAAGATGAACGTTATGCTCATCTTGCTAGGAGCATTTATTTTCATTCTTATTACGTCTGAAATCATAATGAAGCTTATGGAGATACCCTATCAAGGAATAACACCAGAACCTAATAGGTTGTTGGTAGACTTGGAGGAGGAATAAGTTAACTAGATGAGCGAAGAAAGCTTTGAGAGAGATATGATGCGTATTATGAGCAGCACAACGATTATCATGACGCCGGAAACAGATAGGCGATTTGGTATTGTGGGAACCTTCTGGTTATACTCTGTTGGAATGAAGGCCAATCATGACCTTCCTGACATAGAGATGCGAGGTGTTCCCGGTATGCTAACACGAGCAGCGATGGGTGCGATGAACGAGATCAACGCATATAGACTAAGCAGCGAGAGCCCCATTTTGGTGGGACAGACCGTTGCTTGGTCGTGTGGCGACATTGAGGTTCACCAAGGCGAAAACTGGGACGGACGGTATCAGTGGAAAGCAGAAGATATGCTTAGGCTGATGTCACGAGACACCGATGTCACTGGTTGTGCATGCTGTGCGAATAAACATATCGAAGAGTGAATAACTCTAACTAGATGAGTGAAAACGAATCAAATGATGATGAAGAGGTTATAGAGCCAGACGTATACGAAGTAGAAAGCAAAGAAAGCAAGGGTATTACTCTTGACAGATTGTTCAAACTGTATAAGAAAGGTAGACTAACCACAGATGCGTATCAGCGTAATTTCGTAGACAGAAAGTCTAAGTGGAATACTAAACTGATGGAATCGCTAATCTGTGGGATAGACATAGGATCGGTTGAGATTGTTAAAGAAGAAACTGATGAAGGAGAGATGTACTATATCGTAGACGGTCAGCACAGAATTATGACTGTTATGCGATATATGGATGGTGAATTTACACTATCTAAAAACCATCTTACCAAAGTCAATCAAGACAAGCTCAACAAGAGATTTCAAAAGCTACCAGAAAGATGGCAAAACAAACTTGAGGAAACTGAAATATTAGCGTTTATGTATCGTGAAAACGAGCACCATGACGCTGCCAGTATTTTCTTGAGACGCAACGAGGGGTCTACTAATTTGAATAAAATGGAAAGACTCAACGCTGGGTGGTGTAGAAGCCCTTCATATCAAGCTATGATGACGATAGCGAATACTACCGAATGGCAGGATTACGCTTTGTCGAATAATGATAGACTTGAGGCACTTAGAATCTTACTAGAGTTACTAAAAGACTCTCACAGATTCGAAAGTGGAGAAGATATTACCAAGACAGAATCAGAAGTGACGCACTTCAATGAAAACTTGGCAAATATCTCAGACGAAAAAGAGATTAAGAAACTAAAAAGAAAGGTAGAGAATTTCTTAGAACTATGGAGAGCAGTTGCTGGTTCAGACAAAATCAACAACTCCAAAACGTGGGATTGCACAGATGAAGCTGGAAACAAGCCTCATAGAATTGTAAGCCCTACATTATCTATAGTTATAGAGAAATTAGTTAGAATGAATAAGGTTAGCTCTATTGAAAAGGCTAACTTGATCAGAGACACGATTAATGAATTGGTAGTAGATAATTGCGAACTGTTCTTCCCTGTGGGTGACACAAGGAAGTTTACGGTTAACGACTCTACTATCAGAATATTATCTTCTTTCTTATTAGAAGAAATAGTGGCTGCTATGGAAGCAGATGGGGTAGTTTTCAAGCTTGCTCTGCCTGTATCTAAGAAACTCAGGAAGGAAATACTATCTGAGCGAAAAGATGGCGACCACTGGGTTTGTGAAATATCTGGAGTTAAGCTGATTAACGAAAAAGACATAGATATAGATCACATAGTCAAAAGAAGTCTCGGTGGCAAAACCGAGAAAGACAACCTCAGAGTAGTTCACAAGTCATTAAACCGATCTCAGCGATATAACTTCTTACAAGTAGATGAAGAAGAATGATCAGAGATCAACTAGATGAGTAAAGTGGTACTTGTGTCCAAAGAGGGGCTTGTAATTTACTTGGGTGATAAGGCGAATTGGAAAGAATTTGAGGTCTCAGATGTAGTCTTTGAGTTTCTAACAATAGACCCTATTGACCCGTATAGTTCAACATCGCATGAACAATGGAAACCAATTTATGATGGAGAGGTAACCATTAAAGAACGATTTGAAATAAGCCCCCACCTCGACGAGTTCGAGCATTTGCTTGAATAAAGGCGAGCTAACTAGATGAGAACATACATTCTGAATGAAGCTATGCGTCAATGCCAGATTTGTGGTAAAGACTGTAGCGGACAGGAAATGGAGTTAAGCATTGATAAAAACATTCTGTGCTTGAAGTGCCACCTTCAAGAAGAAGAATGGCAGAGCTCGGTCAGTAAACTGGCCTGAGCAACTAGATGAGTAATGAAAGACTTTCTGAAGATAAAGAAGATGAAGAAATAGAATATGAGTGCTACGAATGTGGCCGTGAATGGACTCGCAACAATGGAAGAGGTTGTCCTTATGGCGACCCTACTTGTTTCTTATGCCATAAGCACGACCATGGCGATTGTGATGACCCACGCCAAGCGTGTGACTTGTGCAATCAGCACTCGTGCAGAAGAACAGATGACCCTGAATGGGAATGTGAACACCCCGACTTATGGGAGGAGTGAGAAAGAGTAATCTTCTAACTAGATGAGTAACAGAATTGACTTGACTCAGTTTGACGGAATGACGGAAGGGCCTTGGCACTTTTGCCTGCCCTACAACGTTGAAACAGACACCTACGAAGGTGACGCACAAATGAAAGGCGGCGGCGACAGGGTAAATGGCCCTGTTATTCTAAGCCAATATCAGTTTGCACGTGGAACAGCATACCAGCGTGCAGATTTGCGTGCTATGGAATCCTGTCCTGACCTAATTGCTGAGTTGAAAAGATGTTATGAAGAGATTGACCGAGTTCGCGCAATAGCAGAAGATTTGCATGCTTACATAGTGAGTAATGCAGATATTTCTCTGAGCGTTGCTGAGAAGCAAATGGACTGGGTCGACGCCTCCGAGTGAGGTAACTAGATGAGTAACAGGATTGACTTAACTCAATTTGAAGATATACCTAAGCAAATGGAAATCATGTGGCACGAGCACGATATTTATGGTGCGAGATACCTGATAAGAATTTGTGAACCTGAAACGCCGTGGGTTGTCGGAGCAATTGTTCCCGACTTTGAACTGCATGATGATTATGCTAAGGATAAAGCAGAACAGGAAAAAATGGCGAAATTATTTGCTATGACTCCCAATCTGATCGCTGAGTTGAAAAGATGTTATGAAGAGATTGACAGACTCAGAAGGGCAACTAACGTACTTGACGAGTACGGAATTGCTGCAAAACTTCTGAACGAAGTCGACCCTTACTCTGAGTGAGGTAACTAGTGAGTGAGAAAAAGACACACGAAGAAATATGCACAGAAATGTGTGCAGAAGCAGGGCACCGCTTCGAGCTAAAATCTTGTAGCGTGTGCAACTAGATGAGTAACGAAACGACAACCTTTGTTGGGTATGGTTTCTGGGATGAGTGGGAAGATAGTGCTTTATTAGTAAATCTAAACCTGACTCAGATTAAGAAGTATGTGGAAGACGCTAAGGAGATATTTGAAAAGTATCCTGACCTTTTGGATTTGACTTACAATGCACCAGACCCTATAGAAATTGCACTGAGCGATGAGAACGATTATGAAATGTACAAGCTCGTTCCATACAATGGTGAGTTCGAATACGAAGAAATCTGGGATCATAAACCCAGATACTCTACTTTTAGAGTTTCAAGACACAACTACATCACTTACAGAACGCACCCGAAACACTGGGATGCCACTATGAGTTTCGAAATTGGAAACTTGCTGGAGTGATTCGTTACAACTAGATGAGTGATTTAGACAAAGAACACTTTGAAAAATATATGTCAGGTATCAAAAGGGGTAGACCTAAATGCTTCTGGTGTAATACACATCAACTGCAAGGGAAGAAACCTATTCTTTCAGAAGATGAAAAATTTGAAAGAAATGGCTATACTTACAGCCCGGTTTATGAGCACGAAGTTTGTCGTGAAGCAATTATGAGTGCTTTACGAAACCGTGATTTGTTAGATAAATCTTGACATAACTAGATGAGAATTGTTGTAAATATTAACGACGACAGTATAGAAGGAGATCCTGTCTTAATAGAAACTACTAGTCTTTCAGATGCTATAAGCTCTCTGAGAGAAATAGGGAAGATAACACAAAGCGACATAATGTGTGCTTTTATGGAAGATAAAAAGGAGAGACTTCAGAAATACACATCGTGTATTTACGGTTGGGATGTTGACAAGGAAGGAAACATGAAACCCAACTGGGAAGAACAAAAAATCATCGAATCAATGAAAGCCATGAGAAACAAAGGATACAGTTATTCTAAGATAGCTAATACTCTAGACTCTATGGGTATAAAAGGTAAGAAAGGCGGTAGAATATCTGGTAATATGATTAAGAGATCTATTAGCAATCCGATACACGAGCGTGCATTGGAATTTACTGAGAATTGATTCGATAACTAGATGAGTAACGAATGCAAACATGAAAATTACCAGTATCATGATTCGGATATTGAAGATATGTGGTGCCAATGTGGTGCAGGGAAGCGAATCGAAATAATGATTTGTCTTGACTGCGATGCGTTGGGCTTCATTGATGCAGGAAAACGACCATGTGTTTGTAATCCCCTTATCAAATGGGAAAAAGCCTCCGAGTGAGGTAACTAGATGAATAACAGAATTGACTTGACTCAGTTTGAAGAACTGATTGAAAGCATAGTAATTTGTGAAGAAGAATACATAAAAGGGTCGGATAACTTACTTGAAGATTGTCAGACTCTCAAAGACAGAATGCAAATTACTCTTGCTGAGTTGAAGCGATGTTACAAGCAAATTGATTTGCTTACGAAAGCGTTCATGATGGCCGGAGAATTCGGCTTGTACATGACAATATGCGAAGAGTGTGACGATGTTCACACGCTTGATGATGAATGTCCGTTCATCTGTGAGTATTGTGGTGAGAAAGGTTGTGAATGCCCTACCTCCGAGTGAGGTAACTAGATGAATAACAGAATTGACTTGACTCAATTTGAATCAGAAGAGGAATGGGATCTAACGGGATTTGACTGGCTTGCGAAACAGGCTGATAGTGACTATGTTGCTAATGCTGTTAGACAGACTCCTGATCTGATCGCTGAGTTAAAGAGATGTTACAAGTTACTTGACGACGCTGATTATGCTATGAGCAGATACGGAGAAGAAGAGCACCAAGACATTGACAATGTTGCTGATGCCTACGAAGCCGTGACTTGTGCTTTAGCAGGTATGGGTCGTCATTGACAACTGACCTCTGAGTGAGGTAACTAGATGAGTGAAAGAACATTCACTATTGAAATGATTGACATGGACTTAGCAGACTTAGATACGGGTGAGTTTCTTGGCTTAACGCCAAGTTATCTCAGAAGTATTCTATTGGAGTTGAAGAGATGTTATGAAGAAGTTGACGAATACGACGAATTAGTGGGATTGCTTATTGAAAACCACTTTGTCGAAAGTAGTCCTTATGAGACAGTCAAGCACTTGATCGAAACACATCAAGATTACAAAACCTCCGAGTGAGGTAACTAGATGAGTGACGAAAGTGAAAATACGATATGTGAACACGAAGAAGTGGAATGGATAGAACAAGAAAACGTATTCTTGGACTGCAGAACCTGCAACGGCTCTATACAGATAGATACATGGGAATGTCTCTCTTGTGGTGAAGTCGGAACTAGTGAGCGAGAAGTCCATGATGCCGGATATCCGTGTAACCCTATCGAATGGAAAAACGCCTCCGAGTGAGGTAACTAGATGAGTAACGAAAGTGAAAATAAAAACAAAGTATGGTTTACATTGAGAGAGTTCATGGACTATCTCTGGGAGAAAAATGAAACCCTTTACATGGAAACCCTTGACGAAGTGTCAAGGGCAGTCGCACAAGAAAGAGGACTCTTTCTTGACGACGAAGAAGGTGACTGGGGCGAAGATGAATCTGGGAGAATGTGTGTTAACTTAACAGACAAGAACCCTCTTGAAGATTGATTGAGCCCAACTAGATGAGTAAAAGAATTGACTTAACTCAGTTTGAAAAGATACTTAATGGCCCATGGTCGTTAGTTGATGGAAGTGAAGTGCTGGTTTGCCCAACAGAAGAATGCCTTGGATGGTGTGAATGTGGAAAGGGCGTACCAACAAAGGGGCCGTGGATATGGGAGTACATTATTGGTGCTGACATAAACACTGGCCGAGATTTGGTAATAGCCTCCGTCGAACAAACCATAGACGAAGTTATGGGTTGGGATGATGATGGCAATTACAACCTTCCACCAAAAGAAGAGGGAATAGCGTATGCTACTGCAAAAGCAGTACAAATACTACCTGAACTGATTGCTGAGTTAAAGAGATGTTATGAAAAAATTGATTGGCTACAACAAGTAGCCGACCTCGCTGCTGACAATATCGGAAGAAAAAACTGGGATGGTTTTGAAGAAGCGATGTATGAAGCAGGGTTGTGGGAACGACCCTCCGAGTGAGGTAACTAGAACCAAAAAGGAACCCCAGAGTTAACGCTCTGGGGTTCTTTTTTTTTTGTTCATTGGTGCAGCAAATGTAGTGCCAACCAGCGAGGTACGGTATGTGACCCAGCTGACCAGACTTTTACTTGATCGAAGTCTTCTGTGGCTTCTTTGTCAAGTGTAATAGTCACTGGATCCAAACCTCCTGCTGCTTTGACTTTCTCAAAGATAGCATCGGGGTTGTATGCGTCTTCTATGTCGAGTCTTGTAGCTACGAACCCTGTTTTGTTATGAACAGAACCGGGAAATCTAAACAGCTTATGTAAGTCGTTTGTCACAGAAGAATCGACATAAGACATAACTTCTTTCTGTCGATTAAAGAAATTACTTTGCATCGAAGCCAGTATTTTGCTGTCTAGAACACTTAGGTGACCTTGTGTCAGTGCTTCACGTTTTGTGGGGTCTGTCATGAGGTCACCTAATTTTTTTGCCGTAATTTTGGGTAGCCCCAAAGCTAACAAAAAGGAGTTGTTAGTTTTAGAATCGTCAGACATTAGTTTAGTCAGAGAGTCGATGTAAGAGGCAAATCGCTTATTCCAACCTCCTTTACCGTGCTTTAACCATTGTCTGTTTACCTTTTCTCCTTTGATATATTGTACCAATTGCTGCCTATCTTCTTTTGATAACTCTCTATATGACTTATCTGCTATTGTTATATGGAATCCTTTATTGCCGGAAAAGTCTAGTGTCATTTTTTCTTTGGGTATCCCTAGCTCTGTTTGTAGTGTGTCTATCAAGTCGCTGACAATCGAGCATACTTCATACAGCCAATTCAATCTGTCCGAATCTGGTGCTTTGTCTACATCGAATACTAAGTCTGTTCCTAAATGGCCTCTCTTGGATGGGGCTCTGCAGTTTGGGTCCAAATACAATCCTATAGAAGCATACGCACCGTCAATATTTGTTCTGACTGAAAGTGTTTTAGCAAGCTCTTCTGTCGAAGTAAAATGCTGTCCTCTGATCCTTACTCCCAGAGCAATCTCTCTTCTGCATATATCGTCTATGATTAATTCTGCATTTTCATAATGCTCTCTAATCAAGTCTTTTTTGTTCACTGAAACCCGCCTCTTGACTGCTTCTTATACTGCTGCTCTAAGATATCCAAGTAGCTGTTGGCTTGATCTCTAGTTAGTTGCTCTAGCCAAAGATCTGGATGTAGTATCTCATCTGCCGGTACTTCTAACACCTGTGCTAGTCCGTAAACTATGTTCATCATATCGCTGCCTCCTAGCTTTTTGGCTAAGTCATCAGCGTACTTTCGCTGACCTTCGCTAGCCAGATTGCCTGTAGGTGAAGGTGAGTAAGCTTTGGCAGCACCGAATCCACCAAAGGTTTCTAACTCATTTTTAGTCGGTGCTTCGACTCCTTTAGTCAAGGGCTTTTCTTTGATAGTGCCTTCTACCTTTTCTATGACAATACTCGGTGATTCGCCGAGTGTTATCTCTACTTTACTGATGTTTTCTAACTCGTTTACCATTCCTAATATTTCTAGTACTTCTGTCGTATCCATTTTATCACCACATACTGTATGCTGGGTTCAGGGAACCATCGTATTCATATGTCCCGTCGTTGTTCTTTCTTAGCTTAGTTTCCTTATTCTTAGCAAAAGAATCTAGTGTTGCTATCAGCTCTTTTCTGCCGATGTCTAACTCATTGTTAGCCATCCAATCGCAAACAAACGCTGGGTCTATGTTCTCGTATTGGCTCTTTGCCTTCATGAAGTCTAAAAGCTTTCTAGCTATCTTTTGTCTAAACTCTCTAGATTCTTTTGGCTGAGCCCCCACCATGACTCCGGGGTCTTGTTCGTTAAGGGTGGCTTCTAAAATCGTCTCGGCAAACATGACGTGCTTCACGTCAACAGTTTCGCTGAGATCAAATCTAGCTGCTGCCAAGGAGAACCTTTTGAGAGAAGCGACTTGTCGGTGGCTTCTCATGTAATCGCTTTGTTTGCTCTTCTGCCTTTTCTTAGCGTGTTGTTTCGCCATGTATGCAGCAGCTTCTTTGGAAACTTCTGGCTCTATCGTTTTGGCATAGGCGAGGTATTTTTTGATGGACTCTATGTCCATTTTTTCTACACCCTTCTTAGTCTGGCCTAGCATACTCAATGCGATTTTTTCGTCATGGCTTTCGTCGGCTACATCGAGTATGATGAAGATTGCATCGAATCTTTGTAGTACTGTGACATCTAGCTTTAGCTGAGGGATGAAATCTTGTCCCTGTATGAATTTCTTCATGTGCCCTGCATTTGGGTTAGCCCCTGCTAATACCGAACACTCGGTGTAAACGGTGCCTTTGACTATTTTGTTGATGGTAGTCATACCGCTCTCCATGGCGTTATTGAAGTCACCAAAGTCTCCTTTGTATAAGTTAAACTCATCTACGCAACAAACTGAATCTTTTGGAGTGAGTGCTAGTGCACCCGGCACAATCGACCACCTTTTCTTACCTGTGTACAAGTCTTCGACTTGTGAACAAGCTCCTGTGAGACCTGCCTGTGATAAGTTATCTGCTGAAACATACCTGCTACCGCTAGATATCTTCGGTACTGATTTCAGTAAGAGTGTCTTGGCAGTTCCCGGGTCACCGGCTATCATAATGTGTATACCGGATCTGTGACCGAATGAATCTTCTTTGGGTGCTCCTACTGCTTGTAAAACTAAGGCTTCTTTTAGCTTAGGGTCACACAGTAAGTGTCCTATCCACGAATCGTGTATGTACTCTAGCCTTTCTTCAAAGTCTAAAGAGTCAGCTAGCCCCTTTGCTTCTTCGATGTCTTCTTCTGTCAACACCGTCGCATAGCTATCATCCGAAAGGACTTGTATAGATTGACCTAGAATATAGATACTAGACATAAGGCTATTCTTAGTGATAGATTCTAATCTCAATATGCCTGTCACTTCTATAGTAGAACCTGCTGTCACTTGCTTCACTAAATTACCTCTTAGCTCCACCATGATTGCTTTTGGTTCTTCACTTATGTTCAACTCTTGAAGCTGTATTCTTTGGACTGGCTCTATTCTTGACTTGTCCGAGTCAAGCTTTACGAAGTCTTTACCCCCACAAAACTCACACTCTGATGGCTTCATCATGATGCCTTCTTCTGCATGCTGTGAAACCAAATTGATGGTGTTGCATCTGTGTTCAGTCTTCTCGCCATCCATGACTAAGAAGCTTCTACAACGGTATGCTATTTTGGTGAACACCACCATTGCATCGCCGACTTCTGAGACCTGTCCTTGTATTTTGATGGTCTTTCCTGTATCGTAAGTGAGTGACATATTCTCGAAACTTCTGATACAGTCATCCGGTGCACCCACTATATTCCAATGTGGAACGATAGTGTGGAAAGTCGAGAGTCTTGTATAGTTAGTAATGGACTTCTCTAAGAATAATCCTTGCAGATGTTCTAGCATGTGGATGACTGTCATTGGGTCTGTGATGAGGTAAGTGCCCAAGTCAGTGTATTTTTTCCTAAAGGTATTGTAGTCACTAAAGGTGAATCCTATTTCTTGCATCTCTGGTGGTGTAGTCAGATTGTAAGACTCTTCATCAATATTTAGGGAAGGTATCATAGCACCGCCCATGATCATTTCGGCGTCCAAGTAACATACGATTGTAGATGGATTTTCATCTCTAGATGTTCTAGCTTGTGTAGATATAGACTTAGATGCTAGTATGCGTCTACTGTCTGTTTTAATGATTGAAGATATACCGCTTCGGGATATCGCTTCTTCTCCTAGAGTATCTATTCTATTGGCTCTGTCTTCTCGGTTCGGGTACTTCTTTTTATCGAGAACCTCTCCCGAGTGCCACATTAAGTAGGCCACTACTGACTCTTTCACTTGTTTGTCTCTAGTATCTAACTGTGCGAGAGCCGAATAGTTCTCGCTAACTTCCATATATTCTTCTTCGCTCATACTCCGTCCTCCAAGAATGATTGCCCTGCAACTAACGACCACCCACGGTTCTTAAATTCCGAGATGATGTCTGTTTGGTTGAGGAATGGGTTTTGTTCAGTCAAGTCCTTTAATTTTATCTTAGAACCTCTTGGTGTTTCTTTGATTGCAATGTTGATTGCTTCGGTTAAGGCACTGCCAAGGGACCAACCAGTTCTAGCACTGCCTTTGATTTCGGTGCCTAATTCTTTTTCTGCATATTTGATTGCTCTCTTATATTCGACTGACGGGTTGCTGTGTGATTTCAGTGACGGACCTAGCTTTAGCATATCTTTTTTCGTTATACTATTATTCTGCAACAAATGGTCTTTTACAGATTCATAAAAGTCTCCTTTTTTGTTAACTACCTTTTTTGGTTTAGAAATGCAGGCTTCGATTTCTTCTTCGGTAAATCCGTTTTCTCTCGCCAATGAAACCAACTCCTGTAGCCTCTCTGGTGAAATAGTCATTTGACTCACTCCACTAATGTGTTATTGTTGATCAGCCATTTGATAACTGCTGTGTTAGTAAGACCACTAAAACCAGTTTTTTCTTCGAGAGTTTTCTTAAACTCCTCGAATACTTCTGCATCGTCGTTCAGTAGTTTCACATCTATTCGCTTCAGTGTTGTGTTTTTTCTTTCTTCGCTCATGATTTCGCCTCTCTGGGGAAATTGTTGCGGTAGAAGGTAGCATATAATCTTGACGCTTAATGACGACTGTTGTCGTACAGAGTCGAAAGTAAATGAGTCGGCGTTACTTAAATATGGGCGAAGGTGTTCGGGCCACTATGGAGCAGAACGAGGTCACAAAATGTCCAGAGTGTTCTTCTAGAGATATAGATGTGAATTTGTCTAAGGGAGAGCGTTATTGCATAGATTGTGGTTTAGTGATTGAAGAAAATTTGATCGACCCCGGAGTGGATTGGAAACACCATGGTGATGGTATCAATGAAAGCGAGCGAGCTGGGCCACCGGCTTCAGTGATGTTCCATGATAAGGGACTTTCTACAGAAATAGAATGGTCTAATCGAGATTACGCTGGTAAGCAGATCAGCTCTAAGTCACGAAGTCAAATGTACAGGATGAGGAAATGGCAGAAAAGAGCTAGGATTAGTTCTTCCTTTGAACGTAACATGGCTAACGCTCTTAGTGAGATATCTAGGCTAGCTAGTAGCATGGGGTTGAGTAAAGCAATAAGAGAGGAAACTGCTGTAATATATAGGAGAGCCTTGGAAAAGGATCTAATTAGAGGGAGAAGTATTGACGCTATGGTGGCAGCTTCGATGTACTTAGCTAACCAGAAATTAAGAACTGCTAGAAGTTTAGACGACTTTGTTAATGCAACTAGGGTCAACAGAAAGGCGATAACCAGAGCCCACAAGATAGTGAAGCATGCTCTGGGTGTCAGAACGGAACCCGCTCAGCCCGAAGAATACCTTGCCAGATATACTAGCATGTTGGGTATGCCGAATACCGTAATTAAGGAAGCAAGCTCACTGATACACGATGCTAGAGAATTAGAGCTAACTCACGGGAAAAGCCCCACTGGTGTAGCTGCTGCTGCCGTATATATTGCAGGGAGAAGGTGCAATAGTATTAGGACTCAGCGAGAAATAGCAGACGTCTCTGGTGTAACAGAGGTTACTATTCGAAATAGGTACAAAGAATTGTGTGCTTCGTTAGACATAGAATTAAACTAAAACAGGAGAAAATACGCCAAACTAACAAAATTATTTTGTTAGGTTTGTTCTATTCGAGTGACAGAGTCTCATCCTAACCTAACAAAGTCACTTGTTAGGTTGCTCAGAACCTAACAAAACTCTAACAAAACTCTAACAACTTGACTTGTTAGGTTTGTCAATTTTATTATCAATTATTATTATTATTATATTAATTATATATTATATTTTTCTAATATTTTATATATCATAAGTAAACTAACAAAATGACTTGTTAGGTTTTTGTTAGGTTTTTGTTAGGTTTAGAAGTACCTAACATCTACACTTGTTAGGTATAATTACTTAGCAGTACAACGATTATGTACTAACCTAACAACTTGCTTTTGTTAGTTTACTCCTTTTTCATGGAAATTAGTTCCTTCAAGAGATTTCTACCAATAATTACTGGATAGTTCAAATTACTTCTATCAGCACCATTGATTAATACATCTTCAAAGAGATCGTCTTCAATACCGATGGTACCTACAAAGACACTTCTCCTTTTACCACCGTTAGCGTTCTTTACCTTTCTGGCTCCTACTATATCCCAACCTAATGCTTCACACAAGGTATGATGCACGCTTGTACTATCAGCACCAGTATCTATTTTCGCTACAACGGATATTGAGTCTTTCCACCCATGATCAGAATACAGGTCAACAACAGCTGTACCTCTTTCTATCCACTCTTCAATCATCACTAAGTAATCGCTCAGGGTCTTCACCTTCTAGGTAATACAGAGAACGGAACTTGTCTACCTTATGTACCAATATGTTTTCATCTGATAGTATAGTTTCCTTGATTATTTTTTTCACGACCTTGTTGTATTTTGGGTTGTTACCCAATACCAAACTATACATCAGATTATTCATAACACTCTTATTCTCTGCCATATAGTCGTAAAATTTAGACAAATATTCTGCAGCAATATCTTCATCACTAAGCTCCTCTTCACCTGATTCGAGGGAGCCGTCAGGCTGCACTTCTTTTATTTCGATGATCGCATCTTCTACCAAACTTTGTGAATTAGAATCGTCAGAACCTTCTAGTTCGTCTAAAGCAACGAATGCGAATGCGTTAAACTCATCCTTGATGCTACTTGGGTGACCTATGCCTTGGGCTCTTACTTCCAGCCCCTCTATTCTTGTTAGCAGAGACTTGTGCTTATCCATGACTGCCGATAACTCACTCGCTATGTTAGTGAGACTTTCCTGAAGCCCCATCAAATCTCTAGCTACTTGTAGCTTCATGTCTCTCAGTTCTATTTTTAGCTGAGCCAATTCTTCTTTCATCGCCGATGGTAAAGCCATACTCAAACCAAGGCCACTCCAAGCACTTCCACTGTCTTCCATGAACACGCACAGTTTCATCCCCGTGATAACCGTTAAGGTTGAGGATGGTGTCGGACCGTCATGGAGCTGACCCTAATCGGTGAGTCGAGGCACTCAGATACGACCAAAGTACTTCAGATATTGAGTGATGCTAACGTCCCATTTTTTTATGAAGAAATCAAACACATAGATTCCCCACTAGTAGACATCGCAAAGTTACTAAGCAACTCTGACAAACTTCCAGTATTATTCCACAAGGGGGTGAGTTACTCTGGAGCAGAAGCCATTCGAAACTATTGTAGGGAAATACTTTGATTGTAAAGACGACCCACCACAACCAGATTCCGGTTGCCCAGCTCTTAGTAACTTCATGGGAGGTATATCTCTCAATGACGAGACAGGTGAATGGGTATGCCCTCTTTGCTACTCAATCGTCAAGCAAGAAAGTGGCGAAGACGATGATCTCTTCGATGACGATGAAGACGAAGAAGAAGCTTTCGATAACGACGAGGTTTTCGTAGCGGAAGGGGATAAGCTCATCCAGCAGACTTCAGAAGAAAAAGCACTAATCACTAGGAGAGCAACAGTAGAAAACATAGTATTCAAACTAGCTGGTATCAATAATAAACTAGCATCATATATGGATAGAAATATATTTTACATCGTAGATCAAGTTAGATTCAGAGAACTCTCTGGCGACCCAGCCTTTTCTGGGAAGGTACTTTTGCCTAAGATATTGGCGGTAGCGTTACACGAATCTAAGATACCCCTGTCAGATAGAAACATAAGAGCCATAGGCGGAAACCCTACAATAGTTAGACAAATACTAAGATCTCTAACAACAAGTGTGGAGAAAGTCGACTCCGAAATAAACAAGAAAATGCTGTATGTGGGTAAGTCGGTAGGGCTAAGTGAAGCAGTCATCGAGATCATGATAGAGCAGTACGCCATCGCTGGTCAACCACCAAATCGTGTAGGCGATGAATACACCAGAGCAGCTGCTTGGATATACCTCAAAAGTAAACAGAGTAAGCTGAAAGGAATAACAAAATCGAAACTAAAATCAGTACCGGGAGTCAAAAAGAACGCCCTCGACAGAGCGGTAGAGTCTTACAAGCTATTTTTAGAAAATGGTAATAAACCCGTCGAAGGTGTCGATACAACTGATGACTAAGATCAAGTACACACAGTTCAGAAGCTTACACAAAGGTACTCCACAAAAGGAAATAAGCAAACTGTGGAAAGAGTACAAGGCAGGAGAGTATGAACTCCCCTCCTTTGAACCAACAGAAAAAGTAGATATTCCTATAGTAGAAGAAGTAGTAGAAGAAGTAGTAGAGGAAGTAGTAGAAGAACCCTCAAGCAAAGAACCGTCTCCTCTACAAGAAATCAAGTCCCTATGCGACGAGTACAACCGACTGCTAAAAAGATTCGATAGAATGTTAGTGAGACTAGACGATGAAGCTATCGAAGCAGGACAGAAGAGACTTCTAGAGATAGCTAACCTGACAATTCCCGAAAACTACAAGTGTACCCCAACCGATTCATGGAAGATATGGATGGGGCCTACAAGCGAATGCCTACTAATCAATACGACAGCCGGTATGGCATTTACCGTGTACCGAGAATGGTGGCAAAAGAATTACCAAAACACCATTTATGTGGACAGAGAGTTGCTCAACAATAACGATTTGATCGAACTAGAAATCAGAAGATACCACCGAAACGGGATGTATCTCCCAAGGTCGCCAGTAGTAGGTGTCGAGTGCCAACTCCCACAAGGAGTAAAAGACATTAGAATCAGAGGCGGACAGGGGATCAACTGATGGATGTAGCAGCAGAGCTAGCAGCACTGAAAGCACAAATGGCTACCATGATGGGAGCCATGCAAAGCGAAGAAAAAATATCAGTATCTTCCATATGGGTAGTCCACCAACCAAGTAGAGCAGCCACTTGGTGTAGCAAGTCAGACTGCCCCAAGCTAGGCAGAAAGAAAACATACGACCTGATTCTCAAAGAAACCCAAGAAAATGAAGATGGGGAGTTAGAACATCTCATTAAAGAAGGAGTCGCTCCAGAAGATATCGACGAAAAAGAAGTCGAAACAAAAATAGCGAGAGTCGGCGGCCCAACGATTAAACTACATGATCTCGGAGTCGTGGCAGCGTTTACGACAAAAATGAAAGCGATTGCCTTCATTGACGAATATTTCAAAACTAATCAAGACCAAAACCCCGGTGAACTCATGATGACTGAGGTAAAGGTCACAGCCTAACAAGTCAACTTGTTATAGGAACTTCTTAAGTATGGTTTCACCTTGGGTAAACTTACCCAACGGTGAACAAGATGATTACACAAAAAACAGAAAACCCATTGACAGTAAATTACGCCACTGACGAACCAATGCTGCTACCATCAAATGACAGATTTGTATTATTCCCAATACAGCACCACGACATATGGGAAGCATACAAAAACCAAGCAGCGTGCTTCTGGACAGCAGAAGAGTTAGACCTAGCAAGCGATCTTTCTGATTGGGAGAAACTATCTGATAATGAGAGACACTTTATCAAACATGTATTAGCATTTTTTGCAGCGAGCGATGGCATCGTAAATGAAAATCTAGCTATGAATTTCTCAAACGAAGTACAGTGGCCCGAAGCAAGAACCTTCTACGGCTTTCAAATAATGATGGAGAACATTCACTCCGAAACTTATTCACTACTTATCGACACTTACATCAAAGATGAGGCAGAGAAAAACAAATTATTCAGGGCCATGGAAACGATGCCTACTATCATGAAGAAAGCAGAGTGGGCTCTAAAGTGGACTGACTCTAGCCGAGCCTCTTTCGGTGAGAGGTTAATAGCATTCGCTGCTGTCGAAGGTATCCACTTCTCCGGCTCATTCTGTGCTATTTATTGGTTAAAACAAAAAGGATTGATGCAAGGTCTCACATTCTCCAACGAATTAATTTCTAGAGACGAAGGCTTACACCGAGACTTCGCTGTAATGCTTCACAGCAAATTAGTGAATCAAGTACCCCACGACGTAGCTTTGAAGATTATTACAGATGCAGTAGAAATCGAAAAAGAATTTGTCACGACTGCTCTTCCAGTCTCACTTCTCGGGATGAACGCAAAGAAAATGTGCGAATACATCGAAATGGTCGCCGACCATTTGTTAGTATCGCTGGGGTATGCGACCCACTATAATACTAAGAATCCCTTCCCTTGGATGGAAATGATATCTATGCAAGGTAAGACCAACTTCTTCGAACGCCGTGTAGGTGAGTACCAAAAGGCCGGAGTAGCTACAGAAAACAATAAATCGTTTTCTGTTGACGAAGATTTCTGATTATATATCGTCGTATTGCTCTAAATCGAACATACCTTCGTATGTAGCCATGCGTTCGGCAGTAGCTGCGATATGCCTTAGCCCTAACTTATTCCCATAAGTATCTACAGTACTTTTCATAATCTTGGCAAACACAGGATTAGTACCCATAAAGTAGTATCTAGCAATAGTCAATGCAATAGAAACTATATCACTAGGGGATAAAGGTCTAGTCTCTGGATCTGGATTTCTTAATTCTTCTATAGTATAGTCTCCTCTTCTATCGGACATTCTAGCTAACATCATCTCCGCCATAGGCATTGGTATGTTTCTAAATCCACCATGTTTCCATTCTGCATTCAAATCAGCAATACCTTCTATCAAATCTTGACTAAGGTGCATTAACTTGTGAGGATGGTCTTCATAGTAACTATCAACCCAGTTCTGTTTGTATGTTCCCGGCATGTTGCCAGACATTATATCAATAAGATACATCAGCTTATCTCGTTTTGTTTCCAAACTTCTCGGCCATGTCGTCGGATCCTCTGGATCTATCAGTTTAGTAAGCCTAGATTTTTTCCTTTTCTTTTGTACTTTTTCTGCTTTAGCATAGCGTTTTAAATCGGGTGTCACTCTTTTCGATAGCCCCACATCTTTTTCTCCCATACACCCCTCTAAATAATACGCATTATTAGACATAACTAAAATAAATTCCTAATCTTTTTAGCGGTGAATAGCTCCACCCCTTTCCGTTTCGCTTAATTACCCGATGAAAGCTAAACCGGTTCATGCAGCAGAAAGTCAACTCTGTAACAGTACAAGCAGGAAGCGAAGAAAAAATCTTTGAAGATGTTCTTATCTTGAAAGGCTCTGAAGGGCTCTATATCGAAACCGTAGAGAAAATAGGGACAGACAACGAAGGAAAAGACCTCCTTCAACCAAGGCTAACTATGTACCCTTGGGAAAAAGTCATTTCTATGTCTTGGACAGAAAAGACTCTAATCGATGCAGTCAAACAAGGAGTCATTTTAGAAGCCCTTCAAGAAATAGAAGACTTCCTAGAAGACTATGAAGACGACGAAGAAGAAGACTCAAGCGGAGACAAGCGAGACGATCCAGAAGTGAACCCATACGAATGAGGTGATTAATTGGTCGATGAAAAAGAATTTTACGCCGATGTAGAAATAGTCGATGTTGTTCCTAAAGAAATAACAGCACAACTAAAATCACAGCGTGATGAAATCGTACAGCTTTACGCCAAGCTAATTGCTAATCCTTACTTAGCACCACAATTGGTGCCAGACTTTAGAAGCACACTAATGAGTACAGTAGCGACACTAATGGAAAACGGAATACCCGTAAGCACCGATCCTAAAATAAGAACACCAGACGATGTTATCCGAGAAGGGATGGCTGAGCTAGGCGGTATGCTAGGTGGCAAAGTAGTCGGTGGTATAATGAAGATGAAGCAAGGTTTTGAAAACTCCATGCGAGCAAATCAAGAAGAAGATTTCACAGTATACAGGGATCCCGATACAGGAGACTACTACTTCATTGACGAAAACGGAGACGAAGTTGATTGCGATCAACACGGGAACCCACTGGAGTGATATGAATGAGTGATGAATACGACGGAATAGACGAAGAAGATGAAGACATTAAGTGGAGAAATTTAGACCCAAAGCAGCGAGCTAAATTCCTCAGACTCATTTTCGAAGATGAAGACTGGTACGACGGAACGCCTTTCTTTGTAGGAGGCGACACGAATCCCGACTTCCAAACAGTGTGTGACAGATCTGGGGCTCCTATGAGTGAAGTCAAAAGATACTACGCTAGCTGGCTAAGTAAGCAGGGATTCGATCCTAAAAGAGCGCAAGAACTAGAAAAGTCACCCGCTCCACTAACTGCCCAACCCACTACACAGCAGATATTCAACAACACATCCCAAGCACAACCACAGGTGCAACAGACAGTACCGAGTACAGTAGATGTCTTTAACGAACCAGACCCCATGGAAAAGATGTTACAAAACTCAATGTCAGAAAACAAAGGCGGTGATGGAATGAATATGGTAGCGATGATGGGATTCTTAACTTCTCAACAACGAATGCAGATGCAACAACAACAATTTCAGATGCAAATGATGATGCAACAGCAACAAATGCAGGAACAAAGAAACGCCGAGCTTAGGAGAGAACAAATGGCAAGAGACCAACAATTCATGAATCAACAAACCACCTTGCTTCGAGAATCTTTCAAAAGAGCAAACGATGGTGGTTTCCAAGGAAAGATGCAGCAAGCACTCGAAGAAAAAATGATAGACGAATTAGTCAACGGCAAAGAAACCAACTGGGCTGAAAACGTCAAAGATGTATTATCATCAGATACACTAAAAGAAGCAGTTGGCGGGTTAGGTGGAGCTCTAATAGCAGCACGAGGTCCGCAGCAACAACAAGTTCCAGCAGGATACGACATGGCTGATTACAACCCTTACGCCCAACCAATACCACAGGCGTATCAACCACAACCAGTGCAACAAATGCAGCAACCGATGCCACAGCAAGTTCAAGTCCTTCAAGAAAACCCAGAGCAACTAGACGGGGTATTCTTCGAAGAAGAGCAACAAGTAGTACAACAGGCACCACCAACTACACAAATGACCGCAGATGAATATAACCAAATCTTGATGCAATCCTTTTCAGAACTGTTAGGCCCAGCTATGCAAGATCCGCAGGTAGCAAAAGCAGTCCAAGAGCAAATTGAAGTAGCAGTCGATGTCACCCTAATCGAAATGCCAGAAGCTCTGCCTCAAGTAAAACTTCAAGCGATGAGTGAAAAGATGTTGCTAGTCAGAAACCTAAGAGATATTTGCTTCGGACTGAGAGATTTGCGAAGCAGAACACCACTCGGTGAGGCACCGGGAGGTATTGTCATGGCAGCTGTAGTTTCCGAATTGAAGAAACGACCAGAATTCTATAACATATTTGCTAACAATTCCTACGAAGAGCTAGTCGCCCAACTGGAACCATTCAAAGATACAGGAGCAATCAAATTCGATTACGATTATCTATTGAAACCAGAAATTGGCGAAATTGCTAGACATTTGTTAGGAGCTGTTGCAGCCGACGCAATGCAGTAGGTGAGTAAATGGCAGAAGCAACATATGACGAAGAAGAACCCCTGTTTCAAGGAACAGTTTTGCCAACGTGGGCATACATATGTATATTCACATTACCAGCTATCATAACCTTTTATGTTATGTCTAAGCAGTTAGAAGTCGATACATTACTAGCTGGTGTTACCGCACTCGCTGTAATGAATGGTTCTATCAATTCTATAATAGCTTGGCTTACTATTAGACTCGACGGACAATCCGCTGAGGCCCTTGAACATCTAGATTCTATCATGCGTGAAATGGATAGGTTAGAAAACACAATGGATGAAGCAAACCAAATGGTAGTTTCCTTTACTAGTGACCTCGATGAAGCAAGAAGATTGTTTAGAAAAGTAGGAGTTTCACTAGACGAATTGGATTTAGAACCAGTAGCAGATGTAGTAGAAAAACTAAAAGAAAATAAAGACGGCCTCAATGATATTTTAGACAACCTAAGAGATGTTGATGTAAAGGAGTACATCGATCAAGCAAAAAGAATCGAATGGAAAGAATTACTCAATGGTGCAGAAGAAATCATGTCATTTGTAAAAACATCTTCTGGCAAACCCATGAAGATACCAGAGCCCTCAATCGGTATGCCAAAGCTCCCGAAATTACCAGAACCAGTACAGGAACAATCCATCGAAGAATTACTGATGGATGAGCCAGAAGAAGACGAATGGTTTGAAGAAGACGAATGGTTTGAAGAACCAGAACCTTCTCTTAAGATTAAAAGAACTCCAGCAAAAAAGGAACCTAATTTGAAGATGAAGCGCTAATCAATCTAGCGAATCCACTTCTTCAAAACATACTCTAGTATACGGGGCTTCTCCCTGTGCACACTGGATTTTTCTAGCACTAACTTGTACGATTGTATTATCATCTAAGTAAACCACTCCAGAGCAAGCGTCCTTTACTAATTTCAGTAAGTTATCTAAATCTGGCTTTTTTACTCGCCATTCACGAGGTCTTGGAGTCCTTTTTCTCTCAAGTGATTTTGGCATCATTATACCAAACTCAGCTCGCATATGTAAAGCACCAGTGAGCGGAGTTTGATCTCTCATAGCTTCTTTTGCAGCATATCTTACGTGTTGCTTAGCGTCTCTAGATTTGGCCGGATCATATGCTTTGACAAAGCCTCCACGATTACTGAACCTAGGTCTTCCCTGAGCTACCGGCTCACCTGCTATAGTAAACTCGACTTTACGCCCCATAAACCTCCTACATTTCATCTGCTCTTTAACTAAATCGCAATCAAAGCCGTTATACCAAACTACTCTATCGGCCTGTCATGGAAGACGGCAGAGTACTACGGGTGAAGTTCAAACCCGGAGTAAACCCTCAGAAGCGATTCGAGGGTGTAGTCCGCATCCTAACCGACTTAATTGAAGACGGTATGCGTGATGATTTTGTTCGCCAGAAAGCTGTACAAATTATCAACAGGGCTGGAGTACAAGGTCACGACGAATTAGGTGAGATAAGAGCGATAACAAAATGGGTACAACAAAATGCTCACTATATCAAAGATCCCCACGGAGTGGAATTTTTCTTCACTGCCCGTAGACAAATAAAAGATATCGAATCTGGAAAACATTCTGGAGATTGTGATGACTTCGTAATTTTAGGAGGAGCATTATTAGGTTCAATCGGTTATCCCGTGGGAGCTTTGATCGTGGATTCAAATAATGATGGTATATTCAATCACGTAATGCTTGTTACCAAAACATTCTCACCCACAAAGCAATTCGGTAACTCTTGGATACCAATAGAATTAATCTATCCCCAATTCCAAATAGGAGAATCAGTACCTATCAGTAGAGTATATCCACTGATGGCTAATGTAGAAACGGCTAGAAGCCCAGTGATGAGAAAAGCTATATCTGGACTAAAGGGTATACTAGGATATCATCCTATAGGACAAATAGCTGGAATAGGTAGAATAAAACCAAGGGGAACTCAAAACATTCAGCCCACCTTTAGACCACATTCGGCTATGACTACTGGACCAAGAGGACCACCCGGACCACAAGGACCAATCGGCCCAATAGGTCCGAAAGGTCCCGATGGAGCTCAAGGACCAGTAGGTAGACAAGGTCCAGCCGGTCCGAAAGGTCCGAAAGGTCCCGATGGTAACATAGGGCCACAAGGACCTAGAGGACAAATGGGCCCAAGAGGGCCACAAGGTCAACCCGGCTCCTCTGGAAACCTAACATCTGCAGAAGTCGAAGAGCTACAAGATTTCTTAGAACATTGGGATATAACCAGTAGTGGTGCATTAAGACCCGCTACAAATGATCAAGACATAGGTTCCCCAGATTACAAAGTAACTGTATTTGAGGCAAACTAGGTGATTAGATGAGTGTATTTAGTGAGTTAGGAAATATGAGGCAGGTATCTCAAATGGGAGCTATACCAAAATCTAATGACGCTTTCAAAATACTACAAGATGACAGATACAAAGACATGGGAGATATTAATTGGACTACAGGTGAAACTTGGGGAGTCCTTATTAGTGGCGCTATCATCGGAGTGTCAACGGTGCTACTATTCAACCGATATTACAAGTGAGGGAAAAAAATGCCAGCCATGAACGTAAGCATACAAAGAAGAATTGGAAAACTACCTAAAACGCCAGACATGTTAACATATGATGGGCACATATACGGTAACACACATAGACCATTTGTAGGAAGAAGACCTACACCAACATCTGAAGGCTTCTTCGGATTAGGTAGTGCTGCCGGTGATGGAAAACTTCACTACTTCGGAGATGGACCGGGACAAGCAGACCTACCTATGCACGGCTTTTACGGACTAGGTAATGCGGAGTTAGAGTACCAAGCTGCAAACATGTTAATTGACGGAGGTGTAGAACATAACCCAACACACAATGATACACCCGGAATGTACGGAAATGTACTTACAGACAGTTATGTTGGCAATGTACCTAACTGGTTAATTGGCGCAGGAATATTGGGACTAGTTTATTATTACAAATACTGAGGTGGTATCTTGACAGAAACCACTAGTCGTTTTCTTGCGGGAATGCTAGGTGGAATATTTATCGGTTTAATTATAGGGAGAGTTGAATAATGCTAGGAAGGCCATACACCGGAAGACTACCAACCACACAAGCTAGTATCGACTTAATGAACAATAGGATTAGAAAAGTCAGAGGCGACATGAAAGTATTAGATCAACAAGTCAAGAAAGGACAAATAGATTCAAGACAAGCCGGATACCTTAAACAACAAATGTTAGGAGAAGTTGAAGAATTAAAAAGAGCGATTTCTAACTCAAGACTTTCTACACCATCTTACAGAGTGCCCAGAGACTTACAACAACACCGTGCCAGAAAACCAGCTAACAAAATGATTAGCACAGAGCAAGATGACGGAATGCCGAAAGGATACTTTGGCGATGATACTAGAGGAAATAAATCCTCAATAACCTCTGATTGGGAAGCAACAGCTCCCGTGCAACTCAGAGTGCCACAACTACCTCCCTCACCACCACCAGTAGTAGCCATGTGGCCTAAACACTGGCCCGGGAACCACTCACCAATGATTACTAGAGAAGTTATGAGAGCTGGAAATGTTAACGGCAAGCAAATCATTAATCCAAAAGACAGCAACTTCAAAATATCTTACCCAAGCAATTCTTTAAACCAACAATTAGAAACTATCCAAGTAGTAAAGTCTAGATATGAAGGTCTTCGCAACACCATGAACAAAAATGTCGCTTTCACAATCGGTGACAAAAAGCTTGTAAGCGAAATTCTCAACCGAGTAGAGACCGAAAGAAAAACTATAGAACAGAAAATAGTGTACGAAAGGACATCTAGAGTACAAAAAGAAAAGCAACAAAGATCTCGATTTGCACCACCATCTCTACCCTATAAGGGCCTCGATGACACAAACTCTGGAAACCCAGAAGCACCACCGATGCCTCCAATGATGCCTCCACCCGAAATGATGCCTCCACACATGATGCCTCCACACATGATGCCTCCACACATGATGCCTCCACCCGGAATGAGACCGGGTATGCCGGGTATGTTAGGAAGAAGCTCAGGCTTAGGAGCTATGCAAGCTCACGATAAGTTAGCAAACATGAGAGCAGATAGAGGAATAACTCCTTCACAAAAGCGTTCTCTAGATCAAGCTACCAGAGAGTTGACAATGGCTAGAGCAAGAGCTGGTTCACAAATAGATCTGACTAAACAAATAAAAGAAGAACCAGTCACTAGACCATGGACTATGCAAGTGAATCTATCTCCAGAAAATACCGCTATGATATCTAATATGATAGAGCTGGCACTTTCTCAATCAAAGCTAAGTCAAGAAATGTTTAGTCAGCAAGCTCACAATTATGTTGCTACAGTAGTCAACTCTTTGAGTAGTGATTTGACTCCAACAGAGCAAACAGAAATAGTTGTCGAAAAAATCATGTCCGAGTTAGTCAATAGAAGCGGATTATTGAGAAAAGATATCAAAGCAGACATCGATCCAAACAATATGTCAGTTAAATTCGAAACGCAGCAGGAAGCTAACATAGAAGGGCTAGGAAGCGCATTGCTTAAGACAAAGGCCGCTATGGGTAGATTGCTGGGATGATATCATGATTGCTAACCGCCCACACGTGAGTCGGCTGGGTTCTTCACAAGGAACCACAAGTAACTTACATGTATCGGAAGCAGCAATGAGAGTCAATACTAAGAAATACTTCCATAGAATTATCAAAGACAATCAATGGCTTGTCAAGAAATTAGACTTCGGTATGGATGATGCTGTCACTATACGAGTCATGGTAAAGGGAGAAGGTTTTGGCTACCTATACGCCACTTTCAATGATAATAATACACCGCAAATACTTGACATCAAGAAAGTAATTTCTGGTGTACACGAATTAGACTTCGTAGTACCTTACCCTGTATTATCTAACTTTAGAGTAGGAATATCATCGACTATACCAGCAGGATATAGTATAGACTTACTACCTAAAGACACTAGGTATAGAATTAGAACAAACTCGTTAATGACTAGTCAGCACCAGCCAATGTACGAGTCACCCGGAATCGGCTATGGTGCCTTTGGTGCACTTGCTGATAGAAAAATAAGCAATAACCCAAAAGGCGGAAGAGATTCTGGAGGAAACCCATATTGGGATGGAGACCTCGATACTTTCTCGTGGGCTACTTATGGATTCAGTGGAGAAAGAGATGTGCATACAAATACTTCCAGTGTAGCAGTGCCCGGAGCATACGGCGATTACCATGGATTCTATGCTAACAGAGCTTCAATCATGATCGGCGTCTTCGATAAAGATGACAATTTCTTGGGGTGGGATACTATGGAAGGAAGCATAGGTATGGGTATGACAATACCAGCAGGAGTCCCGATTTGTGTAGTAATGCAGTTCTTTACTTTGAATAGAAAAGGAACTGACAAAGGCAATAAAGACCCAAGACTCGCAGGAGACCCGTACTGGATTTACGCCAACGACTACCAAATCCCAGCAAACGGCTTTTTCTTAACAACAGAAGGGTATAGACTTAATGTTAACAAAGGGTCACTAAACAAACACTCGCCAAATAATTACAAGCCAAGACCAAATAATGCTAGCAAAGGAGTTGTCAAAAATATTTACAAACAGCCTACTTACTATGAAGGTAAGTATTCAGTCCAACAAATGTCAGCAAAAATGGAGTGGTATAATAGTGCTAGCGGAACTTGGAGTCCACCAAGCTCGCACCCTAGTAATATTCCAAGAACAAACGAAAAAGGTTTCACAAAAATAATTTTCAGAGCCCCAAGGCAATTAAGCCCCGAAACAGACAAAGATATTATCGACCAACTAGCCGCCGCTGGAATTAACTACGATTACAACAACACAAAGAAAGCATATCCTGTTCACTTGAAAGATTGGGAAAATCCTCCAGCAGTAGACGCATATGCTTTGGTGGGTAGACCAAACCAAGCAGATACCTTTTATCAAGAAGGACAAGACTGGTATTGGGCACCTAAAAACAAACTATACTTAGAGATGTATTTCAAATACGGCAACCATCCAAAAGCAGGCTGGACAATGAAGCAAAAAGATGGAACAGGTGAAGGTAATCGAGGAGACCCAATGGAGGGATACACCCTATGCTACGGAGGTAGAATGTATGTTGGTGACGTTGAGAAGATGGCAAGAACAAACTACCCAGAACTAATGTACGCATTTTATCCTTCAAATGGATTCAAAACAGGTGGCAAAATATATGCTATAGGCAGAGGACTCGGTACAAACCTGACAAGCTGTATTTCAACATCAAGTAATACAAACCCAATAAATGTATACCCAGTAAAAGAAAGTAACCCAGACGGTAGCAAAATAGGCACACAAGAAGCCTGTCAACTAAGACCTTCTAAACTAATACTGAGCACAGATTTAGAAGATGGAAGAGCAGCGTATGGCGAAGAACAGCTACAAGCAGCATGGAAAGAAAAGTTTGGCAAACAATTAGACCTCAATTTCTTTACAGGGTTCTCACTAAAAGATCAAATCCCAGAGAGACCACATCTCTATAGAATAAAGGACCCGGCTTCAGGAATTTTCATCGAAGCCCCATATCAAATTATGATTTATGAAATAGGTCCAGAATACAACGGGCCAGCGGTATTTTATGAGACGATAAAAGAACAGCAAACACTAGAAGATGGTAGCATTCAAGAAGTAAGTAAACTAGTGATTACAAAGCCTGCTGATAAGCCATATGCTAGAGATAAGTCTCAACCAATTTATCTCAACACCAGAACCCCATATGGTTATACTAGATATCAACAAATAGATATTGTGGAAGAAGCGACACAACAGGCTATGCTATTAGATGCAGGTCTAACTGAAGAAGAGGCTCTAATTTTAAACGAACTAGACAATCCACCACAAGATTCGACAGTAGTAGTCAATGAAGAAATGATTCAAGATCAATATTTACAGGACCTAGCAATTGCCGAAAAACTAAAACAGGGCAGTGCTAGCAAAAAGAAAGGAAAGAAATTAGTTAGATGGTTTGACTCTGTAAACCCATTCCCAAAATACTACGTCAATGAAGAACTAAACGGCTTAGGGGCATTTACAAACTCTAGAGACTTTTATGTTGAAGACGTTACTGACAAGTGGACTGCAGGATCAATCTCTGGATTAGGAAGCGCTGGATACTCCAATCTCGGAGGCCCATTCGATTCGCTTTTAGACCCACTAAACGATGTGATTGCAGACAATGTAGACGCCATCAAGGACTACTCTGTCAAAACTATGAAAACAGCGGTAGCGTTGGGAGGGCTAGTTATATTCGGACCATCTCTTCTTCGAGCAGCAGGAAAGATGGCTACAGCATCTGTAAAGAATGCTAAAGACATCGGAGCAGCATTCAAATATACACCAAGAGGTACTTCTGCAGCTAGAAGAAGAGCTGCTCGCCGCCGATGAGGTCATAAGCAACAACGTTATCGCATAAGCAATGGCAGTCAATCCTGAATACGCAAATCAGCTTCTTTCCGACTTCCAAGATAAGGTTGAAGGTATCATTCGAGTCAATGGTTTAGAGCATCACTTAGGTACTACAAACCTACCAGAAATAGATGCTGTTAAAGACAATTATATCAATACAGTAATGACTACCTTTACGCTTCCACAAACCTCCGAAGGAGAATTGCAGTCAGAAATGAACGCAGCAACCACAGAGATAACAAGAATAGCCAGAAAGAAAGGAAAAGAAGAAGCTCAAAGCATCGCTGGCCTAGGCTCTACTGTAAACAAAAGTGTAGCAGCAGATTCTACTGCATGGAATACAATCATCGCTGACGCAGGACACAGGATAGACAAGATCGTCAAAATGTACGCTGATCAAATTAACAACATGCCTAAAGCACTTAGAGCACGAATAGACGATGACTTTGCTAATGTTTTAGATTCTATCAATGACGCATATAATTCAAACCCGTCGCCCGGAAACGCTCAAATAGTTTCGCTACAAGTCAAGAACTCTCTCGATAAGATAGAAAAAGACTTGGCAGAAGCTTCTCAAGCATTATTGAAAGCAAGCATCGAAACCATTGTTCAAGCAAAGAACACCGAACTACAAGCAAAAGAAATTGAGCTACAATCCTTAGAAGCTGGAATGACTAAACCCCAAATTGCAGGATATAAGGGAATAATAGCTGAAACGAAAAAACTAATCGCAGAATTAGGAACCTCTAACTATTTAGTTTACGACAAAGTAATCAGACAACAGAAGATATCAGTTATCGACCATAAGATAGGAGTACTAGAAAATATAAGGCTACAAGCAGCGGGTGTAGCAAGTTCACTATCTGGATACTTTGGTAATTCCGCACTCAGAGGAACCAGAAAAGCTCCAGCAATAAATGGAATAGGAACCACTATTGGAGTAAACACATCGCAACTTAGTGCAGCTCCTCAAAACTTTAGAAACGGAATACCACCGGGTTTTGCAGGATTTGCAGGAAAGATGTCAAAAGAAGATATCGCTAAGAAACACCCGCCGGGAACTGCTCAGTCTCACATAGATGCTATGAGTCATTACATGTCGCAAGGAATGTCGTTCAACGATGCTCACAACAAAGCAAACGCATCTGGGTTTACTCCACAAAGTCACGGGAAAACATTCTCACTCGGTGGTGGTGCCTACCCTTTTCGGTAAGCGCAATAGGAGCGATTAAGGAAGGTGATGACGAAAGCGATTACTATGTCGAACACAATCCACTAGTAGCAACAGGAGCTACTTTATTAGGAGGAGTGATTGTACTAACATTAGCAGCAGGGCTAGTTTATGGAGTACTACCGACAATAAGAAAACCAAAACTAAAACCCAAAATGAAAAAACCAAAGTTCTCATTCGGAAATTTAAAACCCAAGATAAGAAAGAAAAAGACAAAAGTAGGTGCATAAGATGTCAATAGTATTTACCAACCCACAAGGAAGAAGAGTAAGAGTGAACCCAGAAGACGCAGTGGTAGTAGAAGCTACCGACGAAGGGGTGACTTATTCAGCAAGAGATCCAGACACAGGTGAATTCATGATGGAAACTGTACCCGGCGGTATCACGGCGGAAACCAAGGAAGATGATCCAATGAGTATGGAAGCGGACTATGAAGGACAAGTATACGACGATCAATTAAATATGATAGAAGACGCAGAATTTCAGAACCCACCAAAGATGCTCTTTACTTGGAAAAACTTACGCCTCCCATCAGCAATTGCCGGAGAAAAAGCTGCTTTAGGAGCCACTGGCAAGCTAGTAAAAGCACCTAGCTCAATTTTAGGAAGAGGAAAGAGATTTTTACTCCGAGAGTTACCAGCGAATCAATCGATCAGAGGTTCACCATTTTTACTACAATTAGTCACAGCAGAACAATGGTATGACTACATCAGCAATATGGCTAGAAATCCGGTAGATATGGGAGCAGAACTTTCTAGTCAAGTATCAGCATCAGAAAAACTAGCAGTCGCTATGTTTGTAAAAGAAGCAGAAATGAACCCCGGCTTCACTCACTTACTTAGAAAAGCAGTACCCGGAGCAGATGCTTCTGAGATCACTGCTATGGGCCAAATGGTTTACGACCTAATGACAGGTAGAGGACCAAACCCATTAGCAGCAAAAGGATATGGTACTTTCAAGTACGACAAAATGTTTAGACTAGCATATGATATATTACAATCTATGCCTATACATCAGTATAATAGTTATACATTATTCAAACTACAACAAGATGAAGGATCAGCAGCGTATAGCGATATCACAAACAGCTATACTCCCTTAGAGTTAAGCGAAGTAGGATTGGTACTAGAAATCAGAGACAGCCTTGCACAGTACGGCTCTGGGTATGCAAATATGGTAATTTCAGAACCTTCTCTAGCAGCAGAAGCCGCTGCACTAATGCAACGAGCAGTTTCTGCGTATGCTAATGGTGACACTGTAAGTGTGAGATCAATTTTGACTTACTTACAAGATTCACCGTTTTACTACAAAACCTTGTCAGCCGGTGCTAAAAATATCTTTGAAGCTAAAGATAGCTCGTCTAAAGACAACATAGTAGGAGTAGTGCTTGAAAAAGCATCTAGCCAAGATCTAGGCGATTATCTTTACAACGGACATGTTTACCTTAAAGACCCAAACAACCAAACAAACGTAGACAAAAACACCGGCAGAATGCAAAAAGACGGCGACTGGAAAAATAAAGAGTTTGAAGTAATCAAATCACCCTTCGACACTACTGTAGCTGGAGTCCTCAAGTTCCAAAACTCTGCAAATAAGTATACATTCATAAAAGGAGCAACTATGAATAACAAGCGCTCTGGTAATCAAAAGAAATCTGCAGCAGCTCAATTAGCTGACACAATAGAAGGCAGATCTAACCCTAGAGGAAAACCAACAGGTAGAGGTAAGTTCTACAATCTAGAAGTCCACACTAAAGGCAACTTGGACATGAAACTCAAAGCGACTACCTCTGGAGGACAAGGAGATTTACGCCACGGAGCACCACCAAAAGGTAAAGATGGCAGCCAAGACAAGTGGACATTTGGTTTGTACAAGCTTCTTAACGCAGACATAGAAAAAATGAATGCTAAACACAAAAGAGACACCAAGAGTCGAAAAGACAAATTCTCCCCTGTGACTGTCATGATCTCTGGAGGCAAGCATAAGAAAACAGGAAAGTGGGCTCCTTACCGCATCAAACTTCCTAAGTCTCACTTCTCTACCACAAGGCTACCAGACGGTACTCAAACAGTTGGTCTGAAGTCGGGCAAAGCCACTCCTGCTATCAAAAAAGCATGGAAACAGTTCACAGAAGAATACGGGCTCTTTGTAAGAAATGACAACAAAGGAACAGAATTCAGATTTACGCCATCCAAGAAGGCTGAGCACCGAGGGGCTTATCAAGACAGGTTCCGTCGCCAAGTCGGGGGCGCTAAGCGTTCCCGGTGATGCTCAATGAAAACACGTATCCCAAATGAGCTAGCAGGGGCTTCACTGCTAGGTGTACACAACTGGATTAAGAAGCAAGTAGCACTTTCTAATCCCGGCGGTTCTCCAGATTACAAACTAAGTGACATGAGTGGTAACAGAATTACCCTAAGCGATGTCGCCAGAAACCCCGGAAAAGAAGTGATGATCGAAGTAGCAACAATAGAAGGTGTTAGAAAAAACCCCTCACTAAGAGGATTAGCTCCCATACCCGGATACGATCTTAATCAAAAATACATAACACCAAACAGCGGTAGCCTAACAGAGCTCATAGGTGACGATTTTGATCACGTTCTAGTAGAAAGAATCGTAGCTGAACAAGGACTAAGGCGTGGTCTTCACTCATTAAATCGCCTGCTACTACAAAGACACGACACAAGAGTTAGCTCACCAACTACTGCAGCTATCTTACAGATGGGAGAAATTATCAAGTCGAACCCTAGCGACAGAACTCCGTTTACACAAAGGACACCAATCATTTACAGCCCAGAAAGAGCCCTCGCTCATTGGATAGCTGAGAATGAAGGAACAGGGGCCGTTGACGCAAATAAGCTAGAGGAAGAAAAACTTGTAGATGTCTACAACCATAAAATCTCATCGAAATACGGGCTTAACTCCCAAGACATCTCTAAGTTTGCTAATGATGTTTTGGCGGACTTCTTATTCGCTGCATCAGCTAACAGAGGATTAGTAAGACTAATAATATCTCAAAATATAGACAATATCAGAACAGATAGGCAGACTATACACAAACTAATACAGTTATTCCCACAGCAACCAGACGCATTCTATAATGGTAGCCAAAGAGTGTTTGTCGCACACCCTGTGTTCATTTATCCCGCACTTGCCGAGTCAGCTCTAACGCAAAAGCAAATGAAAGAAATCGTCAAGTTTGCTAAAGGGTATCCAGCAAATATGGGAAGGTATGAAAACGTCCCCGTAAAAATCAAGGCGATGATAAATGGGAAATACGAGCTACTAATAGAATCAGACTCACTAACAGATAACGCAATCAAGTGGGCTCAATTAAACATCGGAGAAACAGCCAAACAACTTTTCAATCGCTGGAGACAAGGAAGAACCGGAGTAGAAGCCCACGACTCAGATAGAGAATTAGAATCACAACTTTCTAGAAAAGCACCCATGCAAGTGATCGTTGAAAATCTGACCAGAGATCCCCGTGCATCGCTAAGGAAGAAAGGGTTCAAACCACTATACTACTTTTCTGACATAGGAGGCTTTTATCCGACACCCCCACCAAGATGGCCTAAACAACTAATGCTAGCAATTATGGATGCTTTTTTGGAAAACCTTCCTTACATTATCAACGCTGACGACCCAACCCAGATTAACATCTCTCCTGCAAGACTAGCATACTTTAGTGAACCAACAAAGGAAATAGAAGTAAATATTGAAAGCAAAAAAGAAACATACACTGCCGAAGAAATAGGCGAGGCTATGAAAGAGTATGCAAAGCTAGAGACCACTAGACAAACGCCCACCACATATGGCAACTGGTATCAAAACTATGCAAAGGGTACGCACAAAGAACTAGCCAAGGAGCAGAACGCATCTGGGCGTCAAGACCTAGCCAGACGACTAGCAAGCGAACTCCGACAAAAGACAGGCGATATAGCAAGTATTTCTTCAACACTATCTTTCGATGCTTCATCACCTAAGTCAATTTTAGAGATGGCTTATGATGTAGCGACAATTGCTAACTCTAAGTATGGTTACAACATGAGAGGAGACGATTTTAAATTCGTCATGACTATCCTACACTACTCTATGAGAACATTAGCTAGACCTCCTCAAAGAACCGATGTACGACTAGATAGTGCTTACGTAATGGATGCCTTCGGAGACTTCTTAGGAGCTAACAAATACGAGGAGCTTCAAGCATTACAACAACAACTAATTGACGGAAATGCAGACCAAAGCGTTCTAACAGGATTCACTCAAACATCAGTTCTTGCTGACTTGATAAACTTTAGAGAAGAAGTAAAACAAGCAGTAGATGGAGACTATCAGAATCAGCAAGATCAAACAGAAGCTATCAAACAGGTCAAAGAAAACTATAACGAACTGAAAAATACTCTAATGAAAACGCCTACATCATTAGGTATGAACGAGGCCATTCTTAACATTCTACAACAGATAGACAGCATACTAGAGGGAGCGTGAGATAAGTGACTACTGCGTTCGATAGACTAAAAATAAAACTTGCAGACGATAACGTCAAGCTAAGACTAAAATCTAACTACATGGATGCCGAAGAACTAACAGCAACAGCTACCCCAGTAGCTGAGTTCAACCTACAAAAAGACGATATGTTTGGTAAAAGAGGCAGTAAGCTGATCAAGGAAAATGCTGCAGAAGCATTAAAAAAATTCACAAGAGCTTACAATAACTTAGGGAGGCAGCTGGTAGTAAGTGATATGACCGGGATCGAGACGATCATGAGAGATTATAATCACAAGTTTGACGATTATCACACCAGCGGAAACAGAGACAGACGAATAGCATTACAAATGCTAAATCAGATTTATCGAGAAATCTTGGACTGTTACTACGAAACCAGTGCAGTATATTTGAAACTCGAATCAGCTATAAGTGAAGCGGTTTACATAACCGAGAGGTTGGAAGGACTCAAAGTAGAAGCACCAAGTGATTCCCAATCGAGGCAAGCAGACCCCTTGGCAGAGCTGTATAGGCAAGCAAAGCAACTAGATCAAACAAAAACTTCAGAGTTTGAAGACCTGTACGAGTCTGCTAAAGGCATGAGCAAAATACTAACTTCTATGGAAAAGGATGTTCAAAAACCAAAAGACTTTTTAGAAAACTTCTGGAAATGCTGGGCACATATAGGCACAGCCATTGAGGATTACGCCAGAGCCTTAGAGCTAGCCAAAGAGTTCAAGGTAACGAAGAATATTATTAGCGGATCAGGATTCAGTCGAGGTGGCGACCCTTTGTTAGCAGGTAAAGCTCTGCTAAGCAATTTACTAAACATCACTTATGTGTACATAGAACAGGTATTGGACGACTTAGACTACCCGGCGATTTCCGTTCGCCGACCCTCCGATCTTAGTAGGGGCAGAGTCAAAGCTACATCGAGTGATCTAGATGAGCTTAAACAAAGTGCTCAAATATTAACATCGAGCTGCGAAAGCCTTTCTGGATATATACCGACTAAGTGGAAAAGAACCTATCCCGCTGTTTATTGATAACCACGACATTCATTACTACCCACTACTTGCGATAGTTGATGACAGAGTATAGCTACTGCGAAGTTTGTGGTTCGAAAAACGCATCGAGTCTGATAAAATGTACAATATGTAGCTGTGACTTGCCCTCAGCTCCTAGGCAAAATCCGATAAACTCGTCACAGTTTAGAAGCTCACCGATGGCAGTTTTTGATATTGACAAAACTATACTAGATAGTAATCAAAGGTTCAAAGACGCTCAGCGAGCTGGCTTAGTAGACAAAGACGGCAACGCAGTTAAAAAATCAAAACTAGAAACCATGGGGAAAGCGATGAAAAGACGCAATGAGTTTTTGTATACCCCAGATAACATGAAAAAAGACAAAGTAATCAACGGGGCTTTAGCTCTAATCGATGATTTAGTAAAAAAGGGCTACACGATTGCTTACTTAACAGCAAGACCCTTTTCATTCCACACAGAAACAATCAACCAATTGGAAGACAAAGGCTTCCCTATTTTTAGAGACAACCAAGATGTAATGTTGGTTATTAGCAAAGGAAAGTTGGGTCAAAGTACCCCCAACTACAAAGCAGAGAAGCTCCTAGAGTTATCAGCAAAGTACGATGTAAGGATGTTTTTTGATGACGATAAAGATATTCTTTCAGCAGTAGGATCTCACCCTATGTTAGATATTCCCGGCCTATACTTATCTATTAGAGATTATAGACAATATGGTAGTAAAAGTAATCCAGTAATAGATTCATATGCAAAAGAATACGCATATGAAGAGCCGACACTTTCTAATCCACCCGTGAAGCCTCGAAGAAAGAAAATGAAAAATGGAAACTACCGCAAGGAACCAGCCAAGAAGTACGTTGACAGATTTATGTCGGACTCAAAGATGACGCAAGAGTTTCCAGATAATGGACAACGCTACGCAGTTTGTTTAAGTTATGTGGAAAAGTTTTACGGGAAGTCGGGCTTAGATTCAGTAGGAGCCCGACAGAACCCAGCACCCAACTGCGGTTGTGGCCAGTCTCCCTGCGTAACTTACGGTACACGAAGTAACCCAGAGGAGTATTCTGTAAACTACATGGTTCCCAGAGACATACACCGCTTGGGAAAAGCAGCTGACTCTCTCGAATCCACATATGAAGAGAGTCAGGAAGTTCCAGAATGGTGGAAAAGTAAACTAAGCGTAGCAGCAAAAGACGCAGATACGCTAGCAGATGCACTACAGTACGTCGACGAAAGAGAAAGCTCAGATAGAAGCTCACTACCCTTTCGACCCACATCAGACTGCTTTCTAACATACAAAGGTAAACTTGTTGCGAAAGACATGGGTCACTACATCGCTTTCCCGGGCGGAGGAGTAGATCCCGGCGAGTCACCCAAATCCGCTGCAAGGAGAGAAGTAATGGAAGAAGCCGGTGCAGTTTTAAAAGGCGACTTAAAACCCATGGGAGATATCTCTTGGGTATGGAATCCAGAGTGGGCTGATTCTCCTAAAAGAAAAAAGCGTTATCAACAGTTCCAAGGTGAGCAAGTTTACTTCTTTACTGGAGAAGTTGAAAAATTTGTCAAGCCGACTTCTGATGAAGGAGATGCTTGGAGTGGCAATAAACTCATGAAGTTCTCTGACGCTATTGCTTACCTGCAAGCACAAAAGGCGAATCTCAAGTACCCAAATCAAGCCAAGTACATCGACTACCAAATCGCCTGCCTTTCACAGATTCAAAAAGCAAAGGGCAAGATGACTCGACCACCTAAGCAAAACCCTATGCCTCTCATGGGTCTTTCAGTCCAAATAAGCGGCTACCGCAACGCAGCAGGTGCCTTTGTTATGAAAGGCAAGAAATTTTTGATACTCCAGCGATCTACAAAAGAAACCTCTAAGCATGGACTATGGGAACTTCCCGGCGGCAAAGTCGAAGAAGGCGAGACTCCTAGAGAAACTGCAGTAGTCGAAGTAAAGGAAGAAGCAGGCTTAGATATCAAACTCAAAGCTAATCTAGGCCCTCACCACGATGACAAGATGAAGAAAACCTACCACGCCTACGTCGCAGTTCCCAAGAAAGGCCAAAGAGTCAAACTATCTGAAGAACACTCAGATTACAAGTGGGTAACGCCGGAAGAAGTTCTAGCCATGCCAAACAAAATGGTTAGCCACCACCTACTTTACTTCTTGAAGAAAGAAAGTGAAACGATTAGAAATAACCCAGCTAACCCAAGCAAAGTCGAGAAGGGCAAGAAGCTCTACAAACACATGAATGGCAAAGACCCCGAAAAGATAGAAACGAAGAAAATAGACATGGGTGATGTTTGGTATCAAGTAGGAGAAGGCGGATGCTGGCAGATCGGCTACATGTCTGGCAAAGAGACAGGAAGCTCAAGTCAAAAGTACACTCACACATTTAATGAAGAAACCAAAGATGGTAACTTCCCTAAATTATACGCAACGATGCCGGAAAACGGAAAGCCAATGCTTATTATTACCGGCGGCACGTGGAAGATTAAGACAGACGATACAGGCACGGCTTGGATTTACGATTGAGGTGATATAGATGGCTGAAACTACGCTGGGTATCTCTAATAAAACATGGGCCACCGTGGAGCTAGCATCTGCAGGTCTTTTAGGAATAATCACCGCTAGAACCACATACAAAGAAGTCAAAAGAGCAGGAGGGGTAGTCAAGTATCTAAAACCAAAGGGAGATGCTTGGCGTTCAGCAACCACGTACTCGAATGTTCTAATCTCGCTATTGCTAATCAAAGGAGCAATCGATGCAGCTAAAAGCTACAACATTATCAGCGGTACAGTGCAGGGCTCTGTATCGGGAATGCACGGACATAAAGCACTACCGTACAACTTAGGAACAATGAATTATTTTTGAGGTGAAATCATGGGAGATATATGGAATCCATTCGACGTAAACAATCCAGTATATGCTAAGGTAGCTAAGGACATGAAATCTACCAGAAGAAGAGTCCGAGCAGGGTTTTTGATTGTAGGCGGTCTAACTGCAGCATACATGTACAACAAAAAGCCGTTCGGTACAGGAATCTTTGGAAAACAAACTAACCAGTTCGGCGTTATACGCCGGAAGTGATGTTATTGGCAAAAGATGGAAATCAAACAAATCTGGTAAAAGACATACTACCAGATAAATTTGCCAACATGCTGATTGGCAAAGACAACAAGGGCGGAAGCATGGTAGCCACTTATGCTAAAGTAATGGACGACCATATGTTCAAACATTATGAAACATATGTCAAAACAAGAATTAGCGAAGGCGACCAAGGCCAGCTCAATGTTATGGATTTGCTGTATTATCACACATACGGTGATTATAGAATGGTACTAGATAATAACCAAATTAAGTTTCAATACCTAAGAACAGACCAACCCCTTGGTGCAACTTCTCACCTTAAAGAAAACTTCACATCTCCTCCGTTCTTGGGGGTAGCAGGTGTTCCCGGCCTATATGGTATATACAATAGACAAACAATTGAAGAGAGTGACAGAACAAGAACCGATTTTGGGTTAAGGTCTTCTGGAGAAATAAGCTGGTTAGACGATGAATTGAATCAAGGCTCTGCAGGATCAAGGCTTATGCTACCGAGCATCGGAACTTTATTTGTTACAACGTACGGATACACTAATATCAACAAAGAGTTTAGAAAAATGCTGCAAGCTCTACTAAGAGAGATAGCAAGCGGGCTAGACAAATATCTGCCAGACTTAGATTATGTAGATTACTTAACTAAAATCATAACCCCACACTTAGGATCGTTTAACAAAACCCCAGAAAATTTCACACGTGAGTTAACAGCTGCTTACAATGAAGACCCAGCCGATGCTTATCTATACATAGTGAACACCTTGATCGAAGAGCAAGTAGCTAGATTCGAAAGAGGAGAAAGAGTAATTATCAAAGAAGGAGCTTCAGTAAGCAACGTTATTGCCAACGAGTTATCAGCACTAATAGGAGAAAACTTTGACATAGAAGACTATGTATATATCGTGCGAGACTCAAGAATAGTAGATAAAAAATACGAGTACGATATAGAGCCAGATCAAATAGAAGGTGTAGTCACAGTACCCCAATCAATTTTAGCTTCGACCACGGAACCGAGCAGGGCTATGACACAGAAAAAAGGGAAGTACTTCGCCATACCAGAAGCACAGCAGCTGGTTGCTTACAGTGAAATTATAGATCATATTTTTACTTTACATTCATACATTTACTTATGTCAAAACCTAAACTTTAACACAGGATATATTTCTTCTGGAGTAAACAAAAGCAAAAAGCCCGCTCAGATACAAAAAGACTTTCCAAACATGTACTCCCCAACAGGTAGCCGTGATGAACTAAACGACTTTGCCAAGGGGAAACCTAGCGACAAGAATTGCTTTATTAGAAACCTGTTGCAGCTAAGAAATGCTTACACTCAGATGATTTTGAAAGCCCAGAGAAGTGCAGCAACAGATGCCAGAGTTTTTGATGAGTTTTACAAAGGAGACTTAACCCTCAAAGAAGTAAAGTGGCTAGCTTTCATGTTATCAGAAGGGGCTAAGATAATTACTAGACAACCAGAAAAGATCAATGCGTTACAGCAGTTAACATACGTTAGACCCGGAGCCGACGAAGGAGTAGACTTGTACGGAGAAGCCAACCGCAGAACAATTTTTTACAATGTAGACATACCTCTTCTAAAAGATGTAATGCTTGAGTATGTATATGCGTTTAATGAAATCACCGTCAAAAGTGCGTATAGTCTTGAAAGCAAAAGCGGTAACGAAGGGGCGATTGCCAAAGCATTGTGGGGTAGTATCAAAAAGCGAACAGGGAAGCTTTTTGAAAATACAGAAGTAATCCCATTCCGATTCTTTAATCAATTATTCAACGGAGTAAACCAAGTAATTAACCAAGGAGAGCTAATCAGCTTTGACCCATATCCCCCAAATTGGTCTGACACAAATATACTGAGTTATCTGACAGTAGATCCCAACCAACTCAATACATTCTTATCAGCAGAAGAATATACACTTAGACTATCAGAGTATCTAGATTATCTATATGTTAGATATGGGAATAGACCTAGGATTGCTGCAGCGATCCTGACAGCGATAGAAGGCTACAGAATTTCAGAGAGCACCGCCTATGAAAAGATAAGGGCAGAATTCATCGACATGGTAGAAACCCACAACAAGAAGTCACAACTGAAAGGAACAGACATTACATTCACTGCCTACTTACTAGTACTCTCTATTATGAGAGCAGAATTAGAAGTCCCATTAACTCACAGAGAAGACTACATCGCAGAAGGTTATGAAAGAGAACAGCTACGACAAATTCT
>Ga0255762_10000048_pt1 | contig 93902 bp, 70 predicted proteins | sample 101ome_16_FD_179962 | JGI IMG/M metagenome (GOLD analysis project Ga0255762, IMG submission 179962) | Coastal salt marsh microbial communities from the Groves Creek Marsh, Skidaway Island, Georgia - 101401AT metaG (version 2) | ecosystem: Environmental > Aquatic > Marine > Intertidal zone >...
GATAGAAGTCGTACTTAGCCCACAATTGGACGAAATCACACAACTTCTAAAGACCAACGATTAGCTTGATGGATTACACTTTTTTACCGCATACTGACCTTAAAGTCAGTTCGATTTGCTTGGGCACTATGACCTTTGGCAACCAGAACACCCAAGCCGAAGGGTTTGAACAGATGGATTATGCGCTGGATCGAGGCGTCAATTTTTTTGATACCGCCGAGCTTTACCCGGTTCCGGCCAATACCCAAACTCAGGGCGAAACCGAACGTATTATCGGGAATTGGTTTCAACAATCCGGAAAGCGAGACCAAGTGATTTTGGCCTCTAAAGTCGCTGGCCCGGGAGACTATACCAAGCACATACGTGAAAACTTAAGTTTTTCCAAAGCGCATATCAACGAAGCAATCAACAACAGTTTAAAACGCCTAAAAACCGACTATATCGACCTTTACCAATTGCATTGGCCCGAGCGCAACAGCAATCGTTTTGGACAACGTGGATTTGTGTATGACCCCAACGATCCTTGGGTCGAAAATTTTGAGGCGGTTTTGTCTGCCCTAGAAGAAAACATCAAATGCGGTAAAATACGGCATATCGGTGTGTCTAATGAGACTCCCTGGGGGATGATGCGATTTTTGGATGCTGCCGGGTCGAATCTGCCCCGGATGATTACTATACAAAATGCCTATTCCCTGCTTTGTCGTGAATTTGAAACCGGACTTTCAGAAATTTGCCACCGTGAATCCGTAGGCCTGCTGGCCTATTCTCCGCTTGGATTTGGTGTGTTGACCGGAAAATACTTGGGTGGAAAGCTCCCCGAAAAGGCCCGATTGACCCTTTTCCCCAGGTTTAGCCGATACAGTAGCCCACAAGCTGCTGAGGCCACTGCATACTATCTTCAACTAGCAGAAGATCATGGACTGAGTCTAACGGCCTTAGCCTTGGCTTTTGTCAAGAGCCGTTCTTTTGTGACCAGTAATATTATCGGCGCGACAAACTTGGAACAGCTCAAAGAAAACATTGATGCCTACCAGTACACACTTTCAGAACAGGTATTGCAGGAGATTGATAAGATTCACAACCAAATTCCCAACCCGGCTGTCTAATTTAGTCGCTCTTTGATGGTCGTGCAGCGATAAGTTTTTTGGTGTAGGCTTTTTGAGGTTTAGCATATAGGGCATCGGCTTCTTGGAGTTCTTCCAATTTGCCTTGGTTCATGACCATGATGCGGTCTGCAAGGTACTTGACTACGCTTAAATCGTGTGAAATAAATAAATAGGCAATGCCCAATTCTTTTTGAAGGCGTTTGAGCAGGTTGATGACCTGCGCTTGGACCGAAATATCCAGGGCGGCGACAGCCTCATCACAAATGATCAATAGGGGTTCGGTGGCCAGTGCTCGGGCAATTACAGCGCGTTGGCGTTGCCCTCCCGACATTTCATGGGGATAGCGTTGGTGAAAGGCCTCGGTCAAGCCTACCTGTTCCAGAAGTTCAAACGACCGATTGCGTATTTCCATCGATGTTTTTTGGGCAAAATGCCAACGGATTACTTCTTCGATGGCGGGGCCAATTTTTTTAAGGGGGTGCAGCGCACTAAAAGGGTCTTGAAAAATGTATTGAATTTTTTTCCGCAGTGATTTGACCTCCTTTTTTTCGAGTTCATGGAGTGCTTGCCCCTCGAACAAAATGGTTCCCGAACTGGGTGGGTCTAGAAAGAGCAGTGCACGGGCAAGGGTCGATTTTCCGCAGCCCGACTCCCCCACGAGCCCGAGTGTTTCCCCGGGGTAGAGTGCAAAGCTCATGGGTTTGACCGCTTGTAGGGTGGGTTTTTTCTTCCAAAAAGGGGCTTCCAATACATAGCGTTTTTCTACTTCTTTTACATCTAGCAATGGTGGTTGTGCATAGAGTGCCTGATGCCGCTTTTGTCGTTGTGCTTTTGTGCTATTTTTGGTCGGTACCGTTTTATGGATAAAGTCATGGATTTTCGGTAGCCGTTCGGGCCGCTTGTTGGTCGGTGGCCTTGCATTGATTAGCCCCTGGGTATAGGGGTGTTTTGGGTTGTTGAACACAGATTCACACGCACCTGATTCGACTATTTCACCGTCTTGCATGACCAATACCCTATCGGCAAAAACCCGAACGAGCTCCAAATCATGTGAGATAAACAAGACACTCATCCGGTGTTGTTGCTGAAGTTTTTTAAGCAGCGCGATAATTTCTTTTTGAACGCTGACGTCCAAGGCTGTAGTGGGTTCGTCGGCAATCAATAATTTGGGGTTGTTGATCAGCGCCATGGCAATCATCACACGCTGTTTTTGACCTCCACTGATTTGATGCGGATAGGCCGTGTAGATACGTTCGGGGTCAGGGAGTTGTACTTTTTCAAAGGCCTGAATCACCTGTTCTTTAGCCGCTTTGTCAGTTAGGGTTTGGTGTTGCAATAGCGCTTCTTTAACCTGTCGGCCACAGGGCATACTGGGGTTGAGGCTGGATTGTGGCTCTTGAAAAATCATGCCTAGGGTATTGCCGCGTATGGATTCCCATTCTTTTGGGGTTTTGAGTAACAAATTATCTCCGTCAAACAGGAGTTTTTCACATTGAATTTGCACCACCTTAGGTTGGATATTCATCAGGCTTAAGGCGGTGAGTGATTTACCGCTGCCCGAAGCACCCACCAGGGCGGTGATTTGGTTTTGGGGCACTTCAAAATCAATGGACTTGACCACCGTTTCTGTGTCGATTTTAAGGCTGAGGCCTTTGACTTCGAGAAGGGTGGTTATTTTCATGGAGAAAAATGGATTTGGTGTGTTTCAATCAGGGGCTCATTTCTAAGGCGCAAAAAAAGCTGGGCAACGGTAAGGGTATCTTTCTCACAATACTCAACGATACGTTCTAGGTTTTGGTCTTCATAATAGATTTTACTGACTTGGCTGCCGTCTATATCGTCTTTGGGTGAAGGGATGTTTAATACATGCGCCATCAGTTTGAGCGATGTATAGTGTTTGTAATCGCCAAACCGCCAAAGTTGTAGGGTGTCTAGGTGAGGAATCTCCCAGGGCTTTTTGTCAAAAAGTTGAAGTTGATCCGGCAACTCAATTTGATGTTTGAGCATGCGCCGTGCGATATACGGAAAATCAAATTCCTTGCCGTTATGGGCGCAGAGGCGTTGGTTTTTTTTATTAAAATGTTGTTGCAACAGGCTTTTAAATTCCTTTAAAAGGTCGGCTTCTTGACCGGTAAAACTTTTGATTCTAAATTGGGTATCGCGCTTCCCCGGGACAAAATACCCCACCGAAATACAAATGATTTTTCCAAACTCGGCCCAGATCCCGGCTTTTCGATAAAAATCTTCGGGGGATTCGTCTTGTCGCTGATACCGTGTTTTTTCTTCCCAAAGGAGTTGGGTTTCCTCGCTGAGCTGATGGTGTTCGTAAGTTTCGGGAACTGTTTCTATATCGAGAAAAAGAACGTTTGACCGGTCAATTTTGTGCAACATTATTGACAAGTTCTAGTGCTGCATCGATATAGACATAGATGTCTTCCGTAAAAGGATTTTCGGGGATGGCGTCTCCCTTAAGATGTCCCAATCGAACGACAATCGTGTTTTGCTCAGGCAGGACAATCACATACTGACCCAGATGTCCACGCATCATAAAAACGGGCTGTTCCTTATAATGATCGAGCCACCAGCCATAGCCATATTCCGGGTCGTTTGGGTAAATTGGGCTAAGGGATTTTGCCACAAAGGTAGAGTCCAAAACCTGGGTAGTTCCCCAACGGCCAAAGTCTTTGTAGAGCTTGCCAAAACGGGCAAAATCCAGGGCATTGCTTGCAAAACAACAATAGGCTTTGACGTTGCCCTGTGCTGAACTATCGACCTGCCAATAGGCATCGTGTTCGGCCCCGAGAGGCTGCCAAAATTTTTCGGTCATATACTGGGCCAATTTTTGACCGGTTGCTTTTTCGATGACCATTCCCAAGAGTTGGGTGGTGCCACTGAGGTATTTAAACCCTTGATTGGGCGGGCTGTCGATGGGTTGGTCTAGGATGAGTTGAGGTAGGTCGTCGACAAAATAGGCGGCGGCTGTCACCGAAAAGGGCGAATAATAGGCCTCGTCCCATTTTTGTCCCGAAGCCATAGCCGATAGGTTTCCGACGGTCACCTCCTGGGCATAGGGCCCTTTAAGCTCGGGTATAAAATCAATCACAGGTTGATCCAAACTCTCTATAGCCCCTTCCATGATGGCTTTTCCCAAGGCTGCAGAAACCATACTCTTGACCATTGAAAAGGAGTTGCTACGTGCATCGGGCCCATAGTTTTCGTAGTATTTTTCGTACAGGACACTGTCGTTTTGGATGACAACAAAGGCTACGGTCTTGGTTTTTTGATGGTAGTCTTCGAGGCTTTCAGCTACTGATCCGGTATTATAGGCCGGGTGTTTGGGCCACGGTTGTGGATCAGTACTTTTAAAAACGGTGTCGTTTTCAAAATACTTATAATCGGCCAAAAAAGCGGTTTTATGGCCTCGAAGGTAGATGTTGCGTACACCCTTGAGCAAATAATCTTTTCGGGTTGCATACAGTCCAACAATGAGCAGAAGAACAAGCCCTCCTATAATTTTCACAATTTTTTTCACGGTCTATTTTTTTTCTAAAATAGTGAATTTTGAAATTGAAACCCTTCTAATTTCAGTAAAGCCTGCTTTCGTTGGAGTCCACCCGAATAGCCGACCAATTTGGCGTCACTCCCAATAACCCGATGACAGGGAACTAGAATCAAAACAGGATTTTTGGCAATAGCGGCAGCTACAGCACGTACTTTTTTGGGATCTCCCAATTTTTGTGCCACTTTGAGATAAGAAAGGGTGGTGCCAAAGGGAATGGCCAACAGGGCCTGCCATACCTTTTTTTGAAATACCGTGCCCTGGAGGTCCAATGGAAGGGTAAATGCCGTTCGTTTCAGGTCAAAATACTCCTGTATTTGTTTAACTATTTCATGTGATGGATGGGCTACTATTTCTAAGCCGTTTGTTTCGTCTTCTACGAATTTAATTTGCTTTATACCACTGTCTGACAGTGTAATAAGTAGCTTTCCAATGGGGCTTTCATAGGTAAATGTAGCGCTCATTTTGTAAAAATCCTTTCGTGTAAAGATTCAACAAAATACAAAAAAAGCGATAAAACTTTAGTGATTAATCAATCGGCAAGCTTCTTTGGCATGGTAGGTAGCAATGAGGGCTGCACCGGCCCGTTTAAAGGCCAAAAGTTGTTCAAGCATCACGGCATCATAGTCTAGCCAACCTTGTTGAGCAGCGGCTTTGAGCATGGCGTATTCACCGCTTACTTGATACACGGCGATGGGAGCCTGAATGTGTTGTGCCAAATAATGTACAATGTCCAAATAGGGAAGCCCCGGTTTGACCATAATGATGTCGGCGCCTTCTTCAAGATCTCGGAGGGTTTCGGTCAAGGCCTCTTGCTTGTTGGCACTGTCCATTTGATAGGTTTTTTTGTCACCAAAGCCCGGTGCAGAATCCAAGGCATCTCTAAAGGGGCCATAAAAGGAAGAGGCGTATTTGGCGCTGTAGCTCATGATAAGGGCGTTGGTCCAGCCGTTGCTTTCAAAACATTCCCTGATTTTAAGTACCCGGCCGTCCATCATGTCACTGGGGGCTACTCCATCGGCACCTGCTTCGATATGGGAGGCCGCCATGTGGGCCAAAACCTCTACCGTAGGGTCGTTAAGTATCTGATTTTTTTCGACGATGCCGTCATGGCCATAAGAGGAGTAGGGATCAAGAGCTACATCGGTAAAGACCACCATTTCGGGCACCGTATTTTTGATGGTCTTAATGGCATTTTGCATCAATCCCTTAGGGTTTAGGGCGGCGGTTCCTTTATTGTCTTTAAGGTGATCTTCTTCCTTGACAAAGACCAATACTCCTTTGATCCCCAAAGACCAAAGGGTAGTGATTTCGTCAGGCAATTGGTCCAAACTATAGCGGAAATACCCCGGCATAGAAGCAATCTCTGTTTGTTTTCCCTGTCCGCTTTCCACAAAAATAGGCGCGATAAAATTGTTAGAAGAGAGTTTGTGTTCCTGTACCAGTGCTCGTATCGATGCACTGCTTCTCAATCGTCTATTTCTTTGTAAAGGATACATGAATCTTAGTCAATTAGGGTTTTTTCGTTGTCTGCGTTATCGTCCTCATTTTGTGCATCAAAGTTGGGAATCGTAATGTCAACATCCGATAAATCTTCTTTTACATTTTCGGTGGTGGTCAATTGCTGGGTAGGTTTTTTAAGGGTGCCTGCCAACAAAACAGCAATCGATAAAATGATGACTATGAGTAATAAATTTTGGTCGATTTGTTCGCTCTGAAAAAGTGGGTTGTCTAGTTCTTTGATTTGGAAAAAAAGCAAGATGCTAATTAAGCCTCGGGGCGCATGATAGGTCAGGCTACCGGGATTGATTTTTAGTGTTGTAACGGCCATATAGAGGTAGCGCGCCAAAAGCATAACCCCGACAATGACCACGCCATAGAAATAGGCGTTAGGGTCGCTTAGGTTTCCAAGAGTGATGGAAAAACCAAAAAACAAAAAGAAGAAGGTACGTGCCAAAAAAGTCGATTCGGCTGTCAGTATATGAAAGGATTTGAGTTCTTCTTCCAGCTTTTCGGGTTTGACCCCCTTGAGTAAAAAGGCTGGTAAAACATTTTTGCTATTGCTTAAAATCAATCCAAAAATAAAGATGGTGACCAAAGCCGGTAAGTGAAGGTATTTTCCGATGGCATAGACCAATACCAATAGGGCCAACAACAAAAAAAACTTCACCGGATGTACGATGCTTTTAATCAGTTGAAAGAGCACAAAGGTGATGCCCACCGAAATAACGACAATACCCAACAACTGAAGCCCCAAATTGGTCAAAGAAGCAACCCCGACCAATGCCGCCTGACTTTCAAATTGTCGTATGGCATAACTAAAAATTAAAATACCTAAAATGTCTGAAAAGGTAGATTCGTACACCACAAACTCTTTGCGTTTGGTATCATAACCCGAAGCCGAAGGGATAGCCACAGCACTACTGATGATCGATAGCGGGATGGCATGAAGCACAGCAGCCTCGTAGGGAATTTCAAAAAAGAGGGTCAACAATTGGGTTAGGATATAAATATTGGCCAACAACAACACAAAGGCCGCTGCAAAACCACTGAGCATGACACCCATTTTTTCTTTGGAAATCTCAAGTTCTAAAGCGCCTTCCAAGACAATTAAAATAAGACCCACGGTACCCAATACATTGATCAAATCGTCCAAGATTCCCCAAGGCGAAAAACCATAGAGATCCAGTACGGCCCGTGTAATGATTCCGGTTAGCATCAATAGAATGACCGAAGGAAATTTTGTTTTACGTGCAAAAGAGTCGAAGAGGTAGGAAAAGACCACCAGCAGCGAAAAAACAATCAGAATCGAGGTAGCATCCATCGGAAATTACTTTATAGCGAAATTAGCCATTAAAAAAACATCAAATCCAATCTTTAGGATTTTTTAATACCTCAATCAAACGCGCTTCTTCAGATCCATCTTGGGGATGATGGTCATATACCCATTGCACTTTGGGAGGAAGGCTCATCAATATACTTTCGATGCGTCCGTTAGTTTTAAGACCAAAAAGGGTCCCTTTGTCATGAATGAGATTAAACTCTACATAACGCCCTCGTCTAATTTCTTGCCAGTGGCGTTGGTGGTCGGTAAATTTTTGGTCTTTTCGTTTTTGGACTAGGGGAGCATAAGCCTCCAAAAAAGCATCGCCAACAGCAGTCGTAAAGCCATAGCGCTGGGCGGCTGTGATTGAATCTGTCGGCCGTAAATAATCAAAAAACAATCCACCTACACCGCGTGCTTCTTGGCGGTGGCTGTTCCAAAAATAGCTGTCACAACGCTTTTTATAGGTCGAATAAAAAAGTGGATCGTGAGGGTCACAGGCGGCTTTGCAAACCCGGTGAAAGTGTTGGACGTCTTCATCAAACAAATAATAGGGGGTTAAATCTAACCCTCCTCCAAACCATTGATCTTGCAGTTGATGCTGCAGATCGTAGAGTTCAAAATACCTAAAGTTTGCATGCACTGTGGGGACCAACGGATTTTGGGGGTGTAAGACCAAACTGATACCACAGGCATAAAATTGAGACTCCTGAACCTTAAAATAGGCTTGCATACTCTCTGGTAGGGGTCCGTGTACTGCCGAAATATTAACGCCTCCTTTTTCAAAAATGGCTCCATTTTCGATGACACGGGTTCGACCCCCACCGCCCTCGGGGCGGCTCCAAAGATCCTCCTGAAATTTTGCTTTTCCATCGAGTTCCTCTAGTGTAGACGTAATCCGGTCTTGAAGTTGTTGGATGTAATTGTAAAAAGACGTTTTCATCAAAAGGTTTTTGGGGATTAGTAGTATTCTTTTACAGCATCGACAAAGGCTTGTGCGTGATCTACCGGGATATTGGGTAGAATGCCGTGACCTAGGTTGACAATATAGCGGTCTTTTCCAAAGGCATTAATCATTTGATGCACGTCTTTTTTGATCTGTGATATAGGTGAAAGAAGTTTTGCCGGGTCGTAATTGCCTTGTAAGGTGATGGCTCCCCCACTGAGGTAACGGGCATTTTGCGCCGAACAAGTCCAGTCGATACCCAACGCCGCAGCTCCTGACTGACTCATTTCTCTCAGGGCAAACCAACAGCCTTTGCCAAAGACAATCACCGGGATTTCGGTGTGGAGGGCCGAAACAATTTGCTGAAGGTATTGCCAAGAAAAGGTTTGGTAGTCTTCGGGTGCCAAAAGCCCTCCCCAAGAATCAAACAATTGCACGGCATCAACCCCCATCCTAACCTTGGCCTTTAGGTAGGCTATGGTCGTATCGGTGATTTTTTGCAGCAAGCGGTGGGCCAGTTCGGGATGAGCAAAGCAAAAAGCTTTGGCTTTGTCAAAAGTTTTGGAACCGCTGCCTTGTACTGCATAACAAAGCAAAGTCCAGGGCGAACCTGCAAAACCAATGAGCGGTACACGTTGGTCTAGCAAGCCTTTAGATTGCGTAATGGCCTGTAGGACGTAATTAAGTCGGTCTTCGACATCGGGAACCACTACCCGGTCTACATCCTGGGCAGTAGCAATAGGGTTGGGTATCCAAGGACCAAGACCCTCTTTCATCTCGACGGGGATGTCCATGGCTTGGAGTACAACCAAGATGTCGCTGAAAAGGATGGCGGCATCCGGCCCAATTTGATCGATGGGAATGACCGTAATTTCTGCGGCCAATTCGGGGGTTTGGCAGCGGGTAAAAAAGTCATATTTGGCTTTGAGTCGCATAAAATCGGGTAGATAGCGTCCCGCTTGGCGCATCATCCACACCGGAGGCCGGGTGACGGTTTGCCCCTGGAGGGCTCTAAGAAAGAGGTCGTTTTTGAGCATCGAAATGTTTTTTTAGTTCTATTAAAAAGCAGGCTTCTTCAGGTGTTTTGGCTATGCTTATATTGTCCGTATATTTTTGTGCTTCTTCGGCCGTTGATCTTCCCAGACAAAAAGCGGTGGCTTGGCCAAAAGCGTTTTTTTCTACAAAGCTACGCACGGCTGATGGGCTGTAAAATAAGATCCCGTCAAACGATTGCGAAAACTGCTGGGGTTGCAAGAGGGTGTCGTACAGTTCGTGGAGGTCTAACGCAAAAGCATTTTGACCCAAAAGTTGTTCGATTTCGGGTCTTCTTTGCTTACCGCAAAAAAACGAAAAAGCGTCGTTTTTGTGGTTTTTTACGATAAAAAGCGCCAATTCTGATGCATTTTGCGCAATTTTGATCACTTTTTGGCCATTTTCTGAAAAAAGTGCTGCTGTCTTTTTACCCACACAAAAAATAGATTTATCCGATAATTGGGTTTTTAATATGTCGTGTTCCAAGACCAATTGAGCAGCATAGGAACTGGTGAAAATCCAATGGCTAAAATTGTTTTTTGGCGTATAGTTCAAAGGGAATTTGCGAATCAATGGGTATTCGACCACGCTATAACCCAAAGCAAGTATGCGTGTCCGGAAGTTTTGAGCAATATTTTTGGTGACGAGTAGCCGCATTAATTTCGAATTTTTTGAAGTAGGGCTTCTCCTCCTGTATGTAAAATTTCTTCTGCAAGACTTAAACCGAGTTTTTCAGCATGTTCAGAATCTCCAGTACATTCGATTTCAATGGCTTGTGTGCCGTCTAAGGAGTAAAGCCCTGCACGGAGGTTGAGCAGGTTTTGATCCACGGTGGCCAAGGCTCCCACCGGAGCCGAACAGCCTGCCTTGAGACCCCTTAATACCGCGCGTTCTGCACGCACACAGGCCGTGGTCTGGGCGCATGAAATTGAGCCCAATGCCGTTTGTAATTCGCGATCATCTTGACGTGTACAAACACCAATGGCCCCTTGAGCTGGTGCGGGAAGCATCCAGTCCAAAACCTGATAGGGGCGGTCGTTGAGCAAGTCTAATCGGGCTAAGCCAACCTGGGCAAACAACGCACCCTGCCAATCGGATTGGTCGAGTTTTGTCAAACGTGTTTGTACGTTTCCGCGTAGATTTTCGCAGCGATACTGTGGGTATTTTCTTAGCCATTGCGCCTGTCGACGAAGACTGCTGGTAGCTATTTTTCCTGTTTCGGGCAGGGGGGAATCTACGTTCTTTAGCACGATAATATCCCGGTGGTCGCCCCTTTTGAGTACGGCTGTTAGTTCGATTCCTTGGGCCAGTTGGGTGGGTACGTCTTTAAGGCTATGGACGGCCAAATCGATGGTGTCATTGAGTAATGCACTGTCGAGTGTTTTGGTAAAAATCCCCTGAATGCCGAGTTCGTAAAGCGGTTGTTTTAGGTTTTGATCCCCTTCGCTTTCTATAGGGACCAAAATTGATTCAAGGTGCTGTTGGGCCAGTAATTCTTGCACTTTTTGGGCTTGCCAAAGCGCCAATTTGCTTTTACGGGTTCCAATGCGAAGCGGTTTAGAGGGCATCGGAATTAATTTCAAGTTCAAAGATATGGGTGAGCAGTTTGGAGGCCACCGGAGCATCTTTGGGGTTTTCTTTCAGGTAGGTGGCAATTTGCCCGGTAATTTTGTTGACATCTGCCGCCAGGGGAGGCATAGCATCCGAAGATGATTCTTGAGCAGGCCTCCATTTGTCTTTAATGGCCTTGAGCAAGGGGGCATACTTACGGTGTTCGAGCCAGGTTTTGAATTCGGCCGAGATTTCTTCGATAATCGCTAGGGCTTGAGGAATATATTGTTGGCGCTTTTGGAGGGTAGCATCGGTAATTTTTGACAATTCATCGAGATGCACCAAGGTCACCTGCTCTTTTTCAGCGACAGCCTCCTCGACATTTTTGGGAACCGATAGGTCGAGTATCAACAGGGGTTTGTGATTAAAAATCATTGCTTTGCTGATGGTCGGTGTGGGAGCTCCGGTGGCGATGATGGCAATATCTACTGCACGTAATTCGGCAGGTAAATCGCCCAAAGGCTTAACGTCCAATTGAAACTTACCGGCAATTTCTGCCGCTTTGGAAGCCGTTCGGTTGATCAGCGTGATGTGTTTATTGGAGGTGTGTTTGACTAGATTTTCACAGGTGTTTCTCCCGATTTTTCCTGTACCAAACAACAAGATTTTTTTGTGGTCGATGTCCGGTACCTTCTTTAAGATGTATTGAACCGAAGCAAAAGCGACCGAGGTGGCTCCGGAAGAAATTTCTGTTTCGGTCTTGATGCGCTTGCTGGCTTGGATGATAGCATTGACCAATCGCTCGCTAAGGCTGTTGGCCATCCCAAGGTTTTTGGAGGTATAAAAACTTTTCTTAAGCTGTCCGATGACTTCAAAGTCGCCCAAAATTTGACTGTCCAGGCCAGTGCCTACCCGAAAAATATGCTGGTAAGCCGCGTCTTCTTCGTAGTAATGCCCTAGTTTGTCAAATTGTAATTCAAGTTCTGTAGAATACCGACATAGGAGTTTTTTAAGCGCTTGGGCCGAATGATGCCATCCGTACAATTCGGTACGATTACAGGTATTGAGCACCAACAAGTCTTTTAATCCTTGTTGCTTGGCCTCCAAAAGAAGCTCATCGATTTGGGTTGTGTCCAAAGAAAAATTGCCACGCGTACGCGCGTCAGCGGTTTGGTAACTGATGCCTAAAGCAAAAAATTTTTTGGGCGCGTGATTGCGGCTCATAGACTTCTAAAATCGACGCTAAATTACGGGGCGGTATCTTCCAAAAATAACGCTAAAAGAACTATAAGTATCAAAATTGGAATTCCGCGTCGTTTTAGCATAAAACGCGCTTAAATGTAGTATATTAGTGGCTCGGTTTACTAAAAACCAATTAATTATTTAGATTTATTCTAAATAAAACTTGTGCTATGGAATCAAAAAACAACGCTAAAAGAACTTTTTGGGAATACGCCCTCGAACCGGGGTTTGAATTGTATTGCCTGCAACAGGATGCTCAGTCAAAAGGAGGTTTTCAGCGCGCTGTAAATCAGGAGGTTATTCAATTTCATTTTTGTTTAAAAGGCCGTGGAGATTTGCAATACAATGGTGGGGCCTATACCTTTTCGGTCTATGAAAATCATGTGGTTTTGCTCTATAATCCTCAAAAGTCTTTGCCTATTGATTTGGTGGTGGCTCCGGATACATGGATGCTTAGTGTGGTAATTTCGATCAAAAAATTCCACAGTTTGTTTTCAAATGACGCTGGCCAAATCAGTTTTTTAAGTCCGGAGAACAGCACTCAAAAGTTTTACGATGACCGGGTTTTTTCGCCTGCAACGGCTGTAGTTTTAAGTCAATTATTACAATGCAAGGTCGATGACAGTGTGCGTGCTTTATACCTTAAGGCCAAAGTGTATGAGTTGTTTAGCTTGTATTTTGATACCACCGCTGCAGACCTAGAACAATGTCCGTTTCTTGAAAACGAAGACCAAGTACGACGGATTCGCCAAGCCAAAACACTACTTTTGGAACACATGGCCGAACCCCCTACATTACAAGAATTGTCCCATAAGGTGGGCATCAACATCAAAAAACTCAAAGAGGGGTTTAAACAGCTGTATGGGCAGACCGTTTACGGGTTTTTGTTGAATCACAAAATGGATGAAGCCCAACGTCTTTTGGCTACACAAAAGTACAATGTTAACGAGGTGGGTCTGCATTTGGGCTACAGTACTTCCAGTCATTTTATTGCCGCTTTTAAAAAGAAGTTTGGAACTACCCCCAAAAAATATTTAATGTCAGTATCTTCGTAAAAAAAGACTATGAAAGGGGTTTTATTGATCAACCTTGGTTCACCGGACAGCCCGGAACCCAAGGATGTCAAAGTGTATTTAGAAGAGTTTTTAATGGACGAGCGGGTCATCGACCTCCCTCAATGGGCGCGAACGCTGTTGGTCAAAGGAATCATTCTGAATACTCGACCAAAAAAATCGGCCAAAGCTTACGGTAAGATCTGGTGGGAGGAAGGTTCACCCCTGATTGTGCTCACCGAGCGATTGCAAAAGCAGGTTCAAAAAAAGGTTGCCGTACCCGTGGCCATCGCCATGCGCTATGGTAATCCCTCGCTCTATGAAGGACTTAAAAACTTGGGCGATCAGGGTGTTGACGAAATTTTACTTGTACCCTTATATCCTCAATTTGCCATGGCAACGACCGAAACGATTTTGGTCCTGGCCGAACAACTTAAAAATCAGCATTTTCCGCATCTCGATTTTACCATTTTACCCGCCTTTTACAAGCATCCCGACTATGTGCGTGTTTTGAGCAATTCGATCCAAGAAAGTTTACAAGGAGTAGAGTGGGAGCATTTGATTTTTTCGTACCACGGGGTGCCCGAACGCCACATTCGAAAATCAGACATCACCAAGTCCCATTGTAAAATCGATGGCCTATGTTGTCAAACCATTTCGCCAGCACACCAGTTCTGTTACCGCCATCAATGTTATCAAACAACCCAGGAGGTGGCCAAATTACTTGAACTTAAACCCGATCAATACACCACCACTTTTCAGTCTCGACTAGGCTTAGATCCTTGGCTACAGCCTTATACGGATAAAACGGTTGCCAATAAAGCCAAAGCAGGGGTTAAAAAAATGGCCATTGTTACCCCCGCTTTTGTCTCGGATTGTTTAGAAACCCTAGAAGAAATAGGAATGGAGGCCGTAGAGGATTTTGAAGAAAAAGGCGGAGAACACTTGCACGTGATTCCCTGTATCAATGACCGATCAGACTGGGTACAAGTCCTAAGTCGATGGATCGATCAGTGGGCCTTGGCCGAAAAAGAAACGGCCTAATGGCGACAGACCGTGCCGCACAATTGGGCCAACAACCCATTACTAAATTACTGATTCAGCAAGCTGTACCCGCTTCGATTGGGATTTTGGTCATGTCCCTCAATATTCTTATTGATACAGTTTTTGTCGGTCAATGGATAGGTGCAAATGCTATCGCTGCCATTAATGTTGTTTTGCCAGTTTCCTTTTTTATCGGTGCACTTGGTATGGCCATTGGAATAGGAGGTAGCTCAGTGATTTCAAGGGCTTTGGGCGATAAAAACCAAGAAAAGGCCTTGCATACGTTTGGGAATCAGTTGACCCTTACGCTTTTTTTTACCGTGTCTTTTGTCGTTTTGGGACTGGCGTTTATCGAAAGTCTAATCCCCCTTTTTGGCGGAAAAGGAGCCTTGTATGCGCCTGCAAAAATCTATTATACCATCGTGTTGTATGGTGTGCCTGTTCTCGGTTTTTGCATGATGGGCAACAACGTTGTACGCGCCGAGGGCAAACCCCACTATGCGATGTATGCCATGCTATTGCCTTCGATCAGTAACTTGAGTTTGGATGTGCTTTTTATTTACGTTTTTGATTGGGGTATGGCGGGTGCGGCCTGGGCCACAACCCTGTCTTATGGAGTTTGTGCAGCATACCTTTTGTATTTTTTTAGGTCCAAAAACTCCGAATTACACCTGTCTCCCAAACATTTTTTATTGGATTTTTCGTTGGTTCGACAAATTGGCGCCTTGGGGTCGGTCACGCTAGCTCGCCAAGCTGTGGTGAGTATCGTTGTACTTTTGGTCAATACTATTTTATACGATTTTGGTGGTGAAACCACTGTGGCGGTTTATGCCATTATTAGTAGAACCTTGATGTTTGCCCTGTTTCCCGTTTTGGGAATTACCCAGGGTTTTCTCCCCATTGCCGGGTATAATTATGGTGCAAAAAACTACCAACGTGTTCGACAAGTCATCAAAACTGCCTTGCTATACGCCACGACCCTCGCTGCTATTATAAGCGTACTAATTTTTACGTTTACCGAGGCGTTTGTTGCAATTTTCACCAATGATGCTGCAGTGCTCCAGCAAACCCCAAACGCTCTTCGATGGATCTTTGCCGCTACTCCGATCATCGGGATTCAACTTATCGGAGCTGCCTATTTTCAAGCCATAGGCAAAGCCCTGCCTGCACTGCTGCTTACCCTGACCCGACAAGGGTTTTTCCTGATTCCACTTATTTTTATACTGCCTCCCTATTTGGGCGTGTTTGGCGTGTGGATTGCCTTTCCCATAGGAGAATTCCTCGCTACGGTGATTACCGGTTTTTATTTACTCAAAGAAATAAAAACCCAATTAACGGTTTCTTCCAAATAAGGGTTTTACTTTCCCGAGTTTTTACGTACATTTTACCTTGATTTAAACGAACCTAATCATGAAAAGCATTAAATATTTTTTGATACTCCTTGTCTTTGCGTTGATGACTCCCCAACCCGCTCATGCACAGCGAAAAAGGAAAAAAACAAACCCTCCCCAAATCGCTGCTGAATACCATAGCTCACTCAGCTACCGGCAAATAGGGCCTTTTCGTGGAGGCCGCTCGGCGGCTGTAACCGGTGTTCCAGGCAAGCCCAACTTATTCTATTTTGGAGCAACTGGTGGCGGAGTATGGAAAACTGAAGACGGTGGCAAGACCTATCAAAATATTTCTGATGGCTATTTTGGTGGAAGTATCGGGGCCGTGGAAGTGGCCGAAAGTGATCCCAATGTCATTTATGTCGGTGGAGGCGAAGTTACCGTTCGTGGGAATGTCTCTTCTGGATACGGTGTTTGGAAATCCGTAGACGCCGGAAAAACGTGGATACAATCAGGGCTTCCCAATTCACGTCATATCCCACGGATAGTCGTTCACCCACAAAATCCGGATGTGGTCTATGCCGCAGTTTTAGGGAACATTTATAAACCCACCAATGATCGTGGTGTCTATAAATCCACCGATGGAGGTAAAACCTGGGAAAAAGTTCTTTTTGCCCATCCTCAGGCTGGTGCGGTCGAGCTGCAAATGGACCCCTCCAACCCCAGACACCTTTATGCAGCAACCTGGAACGTTCAAAGAACACCTTACAGCCTCAGTAGTGGTGGAGAAGGTTCGGCCCTATGGAAAAGTACCGATAGCGGCGAAAGCTGGAAAAAAATTAGTGACAACCCCGGTTTTGCCCAAGGTACCCTTGGAATTATCGGAGTCACCGTATCACCGGTCAATGCACAAAAAGTATGGGCGATCGTCGAGAACAAAGAAAAGGGTGGAGTATATTTCTCCCAGGACGGCGGCGAAAATTGGCAGCATATAAACGATAGCCGTTCGTTGAGACAACGGGCATGGTATTATTCAAAAATTTATGCCGATACACAAAACGAAGACATCGTTTATGTTATGAATGTGCGTTACCACAAATCCACCGATGGCGGTAAAACATTTAAAAGTGCCAATGCCCCTCATGGTGACCACCATGACCTTTGGATAGCGCCCGAAGACAATCAACGCATGATCATTGCCGACGATGGCGGGGCTCAAGTAAGTTATGACGGAGGTTCAACCTGGAGCACCTATTACAATCAACCCACCGCCCAGTTTTATCGGGTGACAACCGACAATGCTTTTCCCTACAGAATCTATGTAGCGCAACAAGACAACTCGACCATCCGTATTCGCCATCGCTCAGACGGTAGATATATAGGAGAAGACGATTGGGAACCAACAGCAGGAGGAGAATCGGCTCATATTGCCGTAGATCCAAACAACAACGACATCGTGTATGGCGGAAGTTATGGAGGCTTTTTGACCCGTGTTAATCACCAAAACAATGCGGTTCGTGGGATCAATGTATGGCCCGATAATCCCATGGGGTATGGCGCCGAAGGGATGCGCTACCGTTTTCAATGGAATTTCCCTATTATTTTTAGTAAGCACAATCCCAAAAAACTCTATACTTTTTCAAACCATGTGCATGTCTCTGAAAATGAAGGACAAAGCTGGGAAATCATAAGCCCCGACCTGACCCGAAACGATCCTGAAAAGCTCAAATCGTCTGGAGGACCCATTACCCAAGACAATACCGGTGTGGAGTATTACTGCACCATCTTCGCGGCCAATGAATCCCCTTTACAAGAAGGCCTGATGTGGATAGGAAGTGATGATGGACTGATTCACCTGACCCGAGACGGAGGGAAAAACTGGACCAACATCACCCCCAAAAACATGCCCGAATGGATGATGATTAACAGTGTTGATCCGTCACCGTTCGACCCTGCGACATGTTATGTGGCTGGTACCCGCTATAAGTCGGGTGACTTTAGACCGTATTTGTACAAAACTACCGATTACGGTCAGACGTGGCAACAAATCACAACCGGTATATCCGAAGAACACTTTACACGGGTCGTCCGTGCTGACCCCAACCGCAAAGGATTGCTCTATGCTGGAACAGAAACCGGGATGTATATTTCTTTTGACGATGGACAGTCTTGGAAACCGTTCCAAAAAAACCTACCCATTGTACCCATTACCGATTTGACCATAAAGGACAATAGCCTGATTGTTGCTACCCAGGGAAGAAGTCTATGGATGATGGACGATCTTACTGTGCTTCATCAATTGTCAGCGACCGATTCGAATCAAAAAATGAAGCTGTTCACACCCAAACCCAGCTACCGTATCAATGCCGGTGGAGGACAGGATAGCCTTACCGAAGGGACGAACTTACCCGGTGGTGTGACTTTACATTATTATTTGGAGAACTATGACTCTGATAAAGACAGCCTTACTATCGAAATTGCTACCGCCGATGGAACCCCCATTCAAACCTTTAGCAACCACGATAAGAAAAACAAGTTAAAAGCGCAGGCCAAAGGCAATACCTTTCGATGGAACCTCAGATACGAAGGAGCCGAAAGATTGGATGGTATGATTCTTTGGGGGGCCTCACTCGCTGGAGCGCGTGCCGTTCCGGGGACTTATCAGGCGAGTTTGATATTCAATGGTCAACGTGCAACAACGACCTTTGAAGTACTCCCCGATCCCCGGGCCGAGGTTACTGTTGCCCAAATGCAAGAACAGTTTGACTTTGTCAATGGAATCAATGCTACCATTGACCGGGCGCATAAAGCCATTAAAAACATCCGTAAGGTCAATAAAAAATTAGACGAATTTGTTCAAAACAACAACGAAAACGATGCGGCAAAAGAACTTGTAAACCAAGCCAAAACGCTGCGCAAAGCACTTTCGGAGATCGAAAAAGCACTTTACCAAACCCAAAACCGAAGTAACCAAGACCCGCTTAATTTCCCCATTAGGCTAACCAACAAATTGGGACATGTCAACAACTTGGTGATGATGAGTGATTTTCCACCCACCGATCAAGATCGTAAAGTGAGTGAAGAACTTTCGGCGCTAATTCATGCACAGCTCGAAAAATACGATGCCTTGATGGACAAGGAGGTCAAAGCTTTTAACACCGCTTTTGCGGCACTCGAATTGGATTATTTGTCAACCCCCTAATCGATGGTCGACTATTATGGTTATGTCAAAGCCTTGCATCTGATCTTTGTGATCACATGGTTTGCGGGTCTTTTCTATATGCCGCGATTGTTTATCTACCTTATAGAAGCCCAGTCAAAAACAGTGTTAGAAAAAGAGATTCTAAGCAAGCAGTTTAAACTTATGGCCCGCCGCCTGTGGTATATCATCACTTGGCCATCGGCGGTGTTGGCCGTATTTTTCGCTTTGGTATTGCTCTATTTGATGCCCGGATGGCTGGCCCAAACCTGGATGCTGATCAAACTGATTTTTGTTGTCCTCTTGATCGGCTATCATCTCAAAACCCACCAAATGTATCGACAGTTTCAGGCCAATACCTTTAACTATTCGGCCAACGCGATGCGGTTTTGGAACGAGGGGGCTACCCTCCTGCTTTTTGCCATTGTTTTTTTGGCGGTGCTTAAAAGTAGTTTTCACTGGATTTTTGGGGTAATCGGTTTGGTTGGACTGGCCGTTCTACTGGTGCTGGGCATTCGACTTTATAAAAAATACCGAATCAAAAACCGTCATTCATGAAACGACTAAGCACTAGTTTTTCGTTGCGTACTCGGCTGTTTTTGGCTATGATATTGTTGGTATTAGTGGCCTGTCTGATGATTTTGGGAGCCACCTATTTTCAATACCAAAATGAAGCCGCCGACTACAACCTCTTTCGGTTGGACCGCAAAGAAAACCAAGTGCATAGGCACGTAAATTATTTAGTCCAAAAACATGGCTTAGCCAATCAAAAAGACACCGTTTGGGCACAACATCAAGATGAAATAAACGCTATTACCGAAATTCATAAAGTTGAATTTTCACTTTTCACCTTAGAAGGAGACCCCCTGTTTGTGTCTTTTCTTCCACTTAAAATAATTGCCAACAATTATCATTTAGACGCCCAAGTTCTTTCTGACTTAAATAACGCAACCGGTAAACGGTTTTTGGAAAAAAATGAAGACGAAATTGGAAAATTTCAATCCTCCTACAGCTTTTTAAAAACCCCGGGTGGTACGCCCTATGGTATTTTGTTTTTTCCCTATTTTGAAGATGTTTCTTTTTCTGAAAACGAACTCAACACCTTTTTACAGCGGCTCTACCAGATTTATCTAATCATGCTGGTGATCTCCATAGCCGTGGCCTATTTTCTGGCCCGTTATGTCACGCGGTCACTCGAACGTTTACGCACGCAAATCGATCAAACCGGTTTGATGAAGCGCAATGAAAAGATTTACTTAAAAAATGCCACCCGTGAAATCGAAAGCTTGGTCAACTCCTACAACAATATGATTGACGATTTGGAAGCGAGTGCCGCCCAGCTAGCCAAGTCTTCCAAAGACCAAGCTTGGCAAGAGATGGCCCGACAAGTCGCCCATGAAATCAAAAACCCCCTGACGCCCATGCGCCTTACCGTGCAGAGTTTTCAGCGTAATTATGACCCCTCTCAACCCAATCATAAAGCCAATATTCAAGAGTTTGCCCAGATTCTTTTGGAACAAATCGACACCATGAGTCAAGTGGCCAATGCCTTCTCCGATTATGCCACCTTGCCCAAGGCCCAACTTCAACGCTGCGATGTGGTGGAAGTCACCAAACGCGCCACTGAAATTTTTGAACACGACCAGGTAAGTTTTTCCTCAAATGTCGATCAAGCGTACCTTCCGCTAGACCGAACACAATGGATACGTGTGATGACCAATCTGATTCAAAACGGGCTGCAATCGATTCCCGCCAAAAAAACACCCAAGATTGACATTGTGTTAAACAGCACCCCAAAATTGGTCAAGGTGCATATCACCGACAACGGCATGGGGATTCCCAAAGATTTAAAAGACAAGATATTCGAACCCAAATTTACCACCAAAACCAAAGGCATGGGCTTGGGATTGGGCATTGTCAAAAATATTGTCGAGGCTCACGGAGGGAAAATAACCTATACTTCCGAGGCCAAAAAAAACACCACCTTTACCATCACCCTTAAAAAAAATGAAAATGCCTAATCCGATTTTGACCTCCATTGCCGACCGTGTGGCCTGGGTACGCATCAATCGCCCCGAAAAATTAAACGCCCTCAACAGTGCGTTGCTTAACGCTTTACACAAAACGTTTAGCGAACTTCGGCAACAGGACGAAGTACGGGTGGTGGTGCTTATGGGGGCCGGTGAAAAAGCCTTTATGGCTGGGGCCGATATCAGTGAATTTGCCGAGTTCACCCCCGAACAAGCCCATACACTGGTTGCTCAAGGACAAGAAAAAGTTTTTGATTTTATCGAAAACTTAGGGAAGCCGGTGATTGCTGCGATCAATGGTTTTGCCCTAGGCGGAGGTCTCGAATTGGCCATGGCATGTCACCTCCGTATCGCAGCCGACCATGCCAAAATGGCCCTTCCCGAGGTTTCTTTGGGGGTCATCCCCGGCTATGGGGGTACCCAACGTTTGCCCCAGCTTGTGGGTAAAGGACGTGCCTTGGAAATGATCCTTACCGGTAGCATGATTAGTGCCCAACAAGCCTTTGATTTTGGGTTGGTCAATCGGGTGGTGGCAGCCGATCAATTATTGACCGAAGTAGCAAAAATGGCCAGCCAGTTACTCAAAAATGCCCCTTCGGCCCAGGCTGCTGCCTTACGAGCGTTCAAGGCGGGGTACGACCCTAGCCAATCGGGTTATGCTGTTGAAAAAGAATTGTTTGCAGATTGCTTTTCCACAGCCGATTTTAAAGAAGGTACCCAAGCTTTTCTAAACAAAAGAAAAGCCAATTTCTAAATCGATTCAATGCCCTTTTTTACGGTATCTTCGATCCGGTCCAAAAGGTCATCTTCTGAATAGTCTTTGGGGTTGAGAACGTCCCCTACTCGAAAACGTATCGTCACCCCCAAGGGCATCGGAAAATAGTTGTATTGCCCAAGTCGCCAAGAATGATTAATGCTTACAGGGACTAGCAATGCACGGGGCATATGTTTTAATAAGGTTTTAAGCCCATTGCGTTGAAAACGCCTTGGTTCCCCGGTTTTGGAACGGGTACCTTCGGGGAAAATCACAGCCGACCAATTGTTTTTTTCAATGCGTTGACCAAAGGCGGCAATCGCTTGAAGTGCCCCCTCGGAGTCTTTTCGGTCGATCAATACCGACCCACCATGGTTCAGGTTGTACGACACACTTGGAATACCTTTTCCCAATTCTTTTTTGCTAATGAATTTGGGATGATAGGCCCTAAAATACCAGATAATGGGAGGGATATCATAGGTGCTTTGATGGTTGGAAACAATAATCAGTGGCCGGTCTTTGGGTAGGTCGGGTAGGGGGCCAAAATCAATGCGTGTGCCCAAAAGGTTAAGGCAACGCATCAACATAAAGTTTAGAAAATCGACTGATTTTTTATGGGCCTGATAGCCAAAAACACGGAGACTGATGACTTGCAATACATGAAAAAAAAGCAGGCAACCGACGAAAAAAAAGTAATAGACAATCGTGAGGCTATAGGCTGCAAATCGCTTCATGCTTCGCCAATACGAGCGATTAGCAGTGGTCGCTATACGCTTCTTTAAGATTTTCTGCAATCAGCATCGCAGGCCGACCCTCGATATGATGCCGCTCGATCATATGCACCAATTCACCGTCTTTAAACAAAGCGATGCTTGGCGATGAGGGAGGAAAAGGAATCATACGGGCACGTGCTTGGTCGGTGGCTTCACGGTCTACCCCGGCAAAAACGGTGTAAAGCCTGTCGGGAGTTTTGCTATGGTCAAGCGAAATACGCACCCCAGGACGGGCATTGGCAGCCGCACATCCACAAATCGAGTTGACAACGACCAAAGCCGTACCTGCTGTTTCCAGGGCCTGATCTACTTCTTCTGCTGTGGCTAATTCTTGAAAGCCTACTCGAGTAAGCTCTTCGCGCATCGGTTTGACGATTTCTTCTGGGTACATATTATTTTTTTTTCAAAGATAAAAAAACTTAAGTTTGATTATTCAAAATCCCGTAGGGGAATCACGCTAAAATTACGCAGCAGTACTTGGTATAGATATGATAAAATGGTTTGCAGCATTTCTCGGCTATATGTTTTTTCGATTTCCGGGGGCCCTCTTGGGATTTTTCATAGGCAGCCTAGTTGATCAATTCGGATCGGGAGGTCGCCAGCTGACGGGCCGTTTTTCAAACCAAACTTTTGAAATGAAACTCTTGGCCCTTGCGGCGATGGTGATTAAGGCCGATGGTCAAATCAGTCCGAAGGAACTAGCTTTTGTGCGGAACTATTTTATTGCACAATACGGTCAAGAACAAGCGCAGTCTATCTTCCAACGTTTCAATACCGAAATCAAAAAAAAGACCCAGAGTATTGCCGACTTGAGTGACTTTTTTGTCACCTATGTTCGTTACGAAACCCGACTGCAAATCATTCATTTTTTGTTTGCGATTGCCCAGGCCGATGGGACAGTCTCCGAAAGTGAACTGCAAAAAATTGCCCAAATCGCCCATGGCCTTAAACTCAAAACGCAGGAGTTTGAAGGAATCAAAGCCATGTTTTTTAAGGCGGCTGACCAGGCCTATAAAATTTTAGAAATTGACCCCTCCGCGTCGGAAGCCGACATCAAAAAAGCCTACCGAACGATGGTTAAAAAATACCATCCCGACCGCCTACAAACCAAAGACCCTGCCCTCGTTAAGGGTGCACAAGAAAAATTTAGGCTCGTACAAGAGGCCTATGAAACCATTAAAAAAGAACGTCAATTTTAGCCCATGAACCCCTTTCTTTTCTATTTCGAACTTGGACTTAACCATGTCTTAGACCCTAAGGGTCTGGACCATTTTTATTTTTTGATTGTACTTACCGTTCCTTTTACGCTGTTCAGATGGCGTTCTTTGTTGATCTTGGTGAGTTTGTTTACCCTAGGGCATACCTTGTCTTTGTGGGTGGCCTACGAGGGCTGGGTGCGATTGCCCGATGCGTGGATCGAATTTTTGATTCCAATTACCATCTTGGCAACATGCCTACCGCTTTTGTTCGCCAAACACCCACAAAAAGCAGCCATGAGAAATCCCCAATGGACAGGTATGTTGACTGTACTTTTTGGGTTGATTCACGGCTTGGGTTTTGCCCGGTATTTTAAGCAAATCATTTTGGAAGAAGATGCTTATAGTGGGTTGCTGAGTTTTGCCTTAGGTGTAGAAACTGCTCAATTGATTGTGGTGGTTTTGGTATTGTTGGTGTCTTATTTATTTACCAACCTACTCAGGGTAAGTCCCAAAAAGTGGTTACTGCTTGTCGGCGCCATCATTGCGACCTTGGCTGCAGAAATGAGTATCTCAAACTGGCCCCTTTAAATAAGGGATACCAAACAAAATAGTATTTTTGAACTATGAACGAGGCGAAACAACGCAAATACGACCGGGCTTATTTAAAAATGGCCGAAGAATGGGGCACCTTGTCCTACTGTAAGCGCAAACAAGTAGGGGCGTTGATTGTCAAAAACCGGATGATTATTTCGGATGGATATAACGGCACCCCTTCGGGCTTTGAAAACGTCTGTGAAGATGAAGACTACAAAACCAAATGGTATGTTTTGCATGCCGAAGCCAACGCAATACTTAAAGTAGCAGCCTCGACCCAATCGTGTCAAGGGGCAACCCTCTACATTACCCTCTCTCCATGTAAAGAATGCAGTAAATTGATTCATCAATCGGGGATCGTTCGAGTGGTGTATGCCCAGCAGTACAAAGACACTACGGGCCTCGAATTTCTTCAAAAAGCCGGGGTCGCCCTTGACCATCTTCCCCTATAAAACACCGCCCTTTGAAAAACAACATCTTTTTATTTCTCGTCGTTTTACTTTCACTAAGCCTGGGCTTATTGCTGGGCACGCGAGGCGAACAACTCAACCTACCGGGTTTTGCTCCGCAAAAAGAGCGAGCCAAACTCAACCGGTTTATGGACTATTTGTCCGAAAAGTACGTGGACCAGATTGACACTGATAGCATAGTCAACGTGGTGATCGAAGACATACTCCAACAACTCGATCCCCATTCGGTCTATATTCCCCAAGAGGCCAGCCAAGAAATTGCTGAAAGTATGCAAGGAAATTTTGTAGGGATAGGCGTTAGTTTTTTTATGGTTGGCGATACGGTTTCGGTGGTGCGTGTATTGGAAGGCGGACCGAGTAAAGCAGTAGGAATTGCCCCGGGCGATCGTATATTGATGGCCAATGGCGATTCGTTGTTTAACCAAAATCTCAGTAGTACAGCCATCGTGTCCAAACTAAAGGGATTGCCCAACACCCCCTTGGAGTTGGCGATTTACCGTAAACAAAACGACAGTGTTTTTTGGGTCAATCTTAAGCGAGGGGCAGTACCACTAAAAAGCGTTGATGCCTCTTATATGATTGATCAAAATGTAGGCTATATCAAAATCAATCGTTTTTCGCAGACCACTTTTGTCGAATTTGACCGTGCACTGCGACTCCTTCAACTCACAGGATTGCAAAGCTTAGTGATTGATCTAAGGGACAATCCTGGAGGTTACCTCTTGCCGGCCACACAGATTGCCGATACTTTTTTATCGGCCGGCACTCCCATTGTCATTACCCAAAGCAACAAAGGTCAACGACAAGAAACCCAAGCTACCGACCAAGGGAATTTTGAAAAAGGCGGTTTATATATATTGGTCAATGAGCAATCGGCCTCAGCCAGTGAGATTTTGGCTGGCGCTGTGCAAGACAACGACCGCGGCTGGGTGGTCGGACGGCGTACTTTTGGCAAGGGATTGGTTCAACAACAAATACCCCTAGGCGATGGCGATGCAGTGCGGCTGACTACAGCTCGCTATTATACCCCTACCGGCCGATCGATTCAACGGCCCTATGACAACGACCATGAAGCCTATTATGCTGAAGTGACCGAGCGGTATGAACGTGGAGAAATGGAAGATCAGACCAAAATTCCCCAAAACGATTCGTTGGCGTACACAACCCCTAAAGGACGGACTGTGTATGGCGGTGGCGGGATTCATCCCGACCTTTTTGTGCCTAACAACAATACTCAAGAAGAAGAATGGGACAGCTTTGTGCTGCGGTCTAATGTAATCAACCTTTTTGTGTTTGTGACCTTAGACGCTAATCGTGGGGAATATGCCTTTGGGTCGGCCAGTGAATTTTTGGCTACCCCCCTAACCACCCCCGAAGTCTGGCTCGACAAGTTCCAAGCCTATTGTACCCAAAACAGCATTCCCTTTGCCTTTAAAGACCAAGACAAAATTCTGACGGCCATCAAGGCCTATATCGGATTACAAGTTTATGGTGAGGGTGTCTTTACACAAATTTTAAATACCGATGACCCCTTCCTTAGAAAGGTCATGGATCACTTAGCGTTTCAGCTAGACTAGCAGTTAGTTTTTGCCGTGTTGGTCGGCAATTTTTTTGGACAAAAACAGCAATAACAAGAGCAAAAATGCACAAGCAGCGGCCATTATACCAATGACAGCTACCGTACTCTTACCTTCAAGTGGGGCTTGCCAGTTGACCTGGGTAAGGTTAAAAAGGAGCATACCCACGGAAACAATCATCAGGGCGATTAGTGCTTTTTTCATTTTCTACGATTGAATAAGTTGGCCAATATTCGAGGCAAATAATTTTACGGCGATAGCCAATAATACGATTCCAAATACCTTTCGGATAATGTTGATACCCGATTTTCCCAATACTTTTTGAATGGGTTTAGACGATTTTAAAATACCGTACACAATGATGATATTGATGACAATGGCGACAATAATATTGACCAAATCATATTCGGCCCGTAGCGATAGTAAGGAGGTCATGGTACCGGCACCGGCAATCATCGGAAAAGCCAAAGGAACAATCGAAGCCGTTTCGGGCACATCGTCCTTATAAAGGGAAATGCCCAAAATCATTTCCAAGGCCATAAATAACAAAACAAAAGAACCAGCAACGGCAAACGAATTGATGTCGATACCGATTAGGTTGAGAATTTCTTCACCGATAAACAAAAAGGCAATCATGATAACAGCAGAGACAATCGAGGCTTTTCCGGACTGAATGTGCCCTACCTTTTCACGAAGAGAAATCACCAAAGGAATATTACCCACTATATCGATGACAGCAAAAAGCACCATCCCGGCACTCAAAATTTCACGTGGATCAAACATGCTAAATTTTTGGTCAAAGGTAAGTACTTATGCCGGAAGAAGGGAGTTATTGTTTATTTTTAACCCAAAGTTAATCTACCTTGTTTCAAATCAAAGACACCTTGGTTTCGGAGGCCCTTTTGGAAGAGGCCTTTTGCTGTGATTTACAAAAGTGCAAAGGCGCTTGTTGTGTCGAAGGAGAGGCTGGAGCGCCCTTAGACGAAGAAGAATTTCGGCAATTGGAAAAACACCAAGAAGAACTCCTTCCTTTTTTGGAAGCCAAGGGCCGAGCAGCGATTGCCCAACAAGGAGCGGCCATTCAGACGCCCACTGGCGATTGGGAGACCCCCCTAGTAGGTGGCAAAGAGTGTGTCTATGCCACTTTTGACGAACAGGGACAAGCCCATTGCGGTATCGAACAAGCCCACAGTGCCGGTGCAACAAGCGTTCAAAAACCCATTTCCTGTCATTTGTACCCCGTACGCACCCAGGCCTATTCCGAATTTACCGCGGTCAACTACCACCAGTGGTCGATTTGTAGCCCGGCATGCCAACTTGGGGCTGCGCTAAAATTGCCCGTTTATCAATTTACCAAAAAGGCATTGATTCGAAAATTTGGCCAAAGCTGGTTTGACGAATTGGACTTGATTGCCAAAAATTACCGGAAGTAACGTTTTCAGTATTTATAGGGGTTGCCAAAGATTTAAGCGGGCAATACACTGATAAACAGCAACATACAAAAAGTTTAAAAAATCACAGGCTTGAGATTTACAGCTGTTTTGTTAAAAAGTAGCCAGGTTTGTGGATAAGTATCACTTTCAATTTTGAATTCAATTTTAAATCTTTGTTACTCAGATTTGATTCACTAATTCTTAACAAAAAAACAATGGCAGCTGTAGAACCTATTCTCCAAGAAAATGAAGACCGATTTGTAATTTTTCCCATTCAACACCACGATATTTGGGAATGGTACAAAAAAATGGAGGCCTGTTTTTGGACAGCTGAAGAAATTGATCTGCACCAAGATTTGGACGATTGGAACAATAAACTCAATGACGATGAGCGTTATTTTATCAAGCATATTTTGGCGTTTTTTGCCGCTTCCGATGGTATTGTCAACGAAAATCTCGCCGAAAACTTTGTCAACGAAGTACAGTATTCTGAGGCCAAGTTTTTCTATGGTTTTCAGATTATGATGGAAAATATCCATTCGGAAACCTATTCTTTGCTCATCGACACCTATGTTAAAGACGATGCAGAAAAAACCAAACTGTTTAAGGCCATCGAAATCTTTCCGGCGATCAAGAAAAAAGCCCAATGGGCACTCCGTTGGATCGAGTCCGATTCTTTTGCAGAACGCTTAATCGCCTTTGCAGCCGTTGAAGGGATTTTCTTTTCCGGGGCTTTTTGCTCAATCTTTTGGCTCAAAAAGCGTGGTCTAATGCCCGGGCTTACTTTTTCAAACGAGCTGATTTCGAGAGACGAAGGTATGCACTGTGATTTTGCCGTTCACCTACACAACCAACACCTCGTAAACAAGGTGCCCAAAGAACGCATCAAAGACATTATCTTAGATGCCCTTCAGATCGAAAGAGAGTTTATCACCGAATCGCTTCCTGTGAGTTTGATTGGGATGAATGCCAAATTGATGACGCAGTATTTGGAATTTGTCACCGACCGTCTTTTGGTAGAGCTTGGCGTTGAAAAACAATTCAATGTCACCAATCCCTTTGATTTTATGGACATGATTTCCCTACAAGGGAAAACCAACTTCTTTGAAAAAAGAGTTTCGGAGTATCAAAAAGCCGGGGTGATGAACAAACAAGAGCCCGAAACAAAAATCAGCTTCGACGCCGATTTTTAGTAGATAGCCCCCAAATCCACATAAACCAAATTCGAAGCTTCGGCTTCACCGAACCGATTAATAAGTAAACGTATGTACGTAGTCAAAAGAGATGGCCACAAGGAACCCGTGATGTTTGATAAAATCACGGCACGTGTCCGAAAGTTATGTTATGGATTAAACCCCCTTGTGGATCCAACCCGGGTTGCTATGCGGGTAATTGAAGGGTTGTATGATGGAGTTACTACCTCCGAACTCGACAACCTAGCGGCAGAAATCGCCGCCACCATGACCACGACCCATCCCGACTATGCCCAGTTGGCCGCGCGTATATCGGTTTCGAATTTGCACAAAAACACCAAAAAGTCTTTTTCAGAAGCGATGAAAGACTTGTACGAATACGTCAATCCTCGTACAGGCAAAAAAGCGCCCTTGCTATCGGACGAGGCGTATGCAGTGATTCAAAAAAATGCCGAAAAACTCGATTCGAGCATCATTTATAACCGTGATTTTGGCTATGACTATTTTGGGTTTAAAACCCTAGAGCGGTCATACCTACTTAAACTCAATGGTAAAATTGCCGAGCGCCCCCAGCATATGTTGATGCGCGTTTCGGTGGGGATTCACCTCGACGATATGGAAGCCGTTTTGGAAACCTACGAACTGATGTCCAAAAGGTTTTTTACCCATGCAACCCCCACACTTTTTAACTCGGGCACCCCAAAACCTCAGATGTCCTCTTGTTTCTTGTTAGCCATGAAAGACGACAGCATCGACGGGATTTATGACACCCTAAAGCAAACGGCTAAAATTTCACAGTCGGCTGGAGGCATTGGTCTGTCTATTCACAACATACGAGCAACAGGCTCGTACATTGCCGGAACCAATGGAACCTCCAACGGAATTGTGCCCATGCTGCGCGTGTTTAACGATACGGCCCGGTATGTTGATCAGGGAGGAGGTAAAAGAAAAGGTTCTTTTGCTATTTATGTTGAGCCTTGGCATGCGGATATTTTTGATTTTCTGGAGTTAAAGAAAAACCACGGAAAAGAAGAGATGCGAGCCCGTGACCTTTTTTATGCCATGTGGATCCCCGACTTGTTTATGAAGCGGGTCGAAGAAAATGCCGAATGGACCCTGATGTGTCCCAATGAATGTCCCGGCCTTTTTGATTCCCACGGCGAAGAATTTGAGAAAAAATACCTCGGCTATGAAAAAGCCAAAAAGGGAAGAAAAACCGTCAAAGCGCGCGAGCTTTGGGAAAAAATCTTAGAATCGCAAATTGAGACAGGAACCCCTTATATGCTTTATAAAGATGCGGCTAATCGAAAGTCTAACCAAAAAAACTTGGGAACCATTCGTTCATCAAATTTATGTACCGAAATCCTCGAGTACACCTCAGAAGATGAAGTAGCGGTTTGTAATTTGGCCTCCATCGCCCTACCGATGTTTGTGACCGAAGGTGAATTTGATCACAAAAAACTATTTAAGGTCACCAAACGGGTAACCAAAAACCTTAACCGAGTGATCGACCGAAACTATTACCCCATTAAAGAAGCCGAAAACTCTAATTTCCGCCACCGTCCGGTCGGGCTTGGAGTTCAAGGCTTGGCCGATACCTTTATCAAATTGCGTATGCCGTTTACCAGCGATGCGGCCAAAAAACTCAATCAAGAGATTTTTGAAACCCTCTATTTTGCTGCAGTAACAGCCTCGGTAGAAGAAGCCAAAAAAGACGGGCCCTACGAAAGTTTTAAGGGTTCACCCATGTCCAAAGGAGAGTTTCAATACAATATGTGGGGTATCAAAGACGAAGAACTCAGCGGCCGTTGGGATTGGGCCGGCTTACGCAAAAAAGTCATCAAAACAGGGGTGCGTAACTCCCTCTTGGTCGCGCCTATGCCCACTGCTTCAACATCCCAAATTTTGGGGAACAATGAATGTTTTGAACCCTATACCTCTAACATCTATACCCGACGGGTACTCTCAGGAGAATTTATTGTGGTAAACAAACATTTACTGGAGGATCTTGTCGAATTGGGCTTGTGGAACGAAGACATGAAACAAGAACTAATGCGTGCCAATGGGTCAATTCAACACATAGACATCATACCAGATGATATCAAAGAATTGTACCGTACGGTGTGGGAAATGAGCATGAAAGACATTATCGATATGTCGCGCCACCGCGGGTACTTTATCGATCAATCCCAGTCGCTTAACCTCTTTATGGAGGGAGCCACCATGGCCAAATTAACCTCCATGCACTTTTATGCCTGGAAGTCCGGACTGAAAACCGGGATGTATTATCTGCGGACCAAGTCGGCTGTGGATGCGATTAAATTTACCGTTGACAATACGGTCAAAAAAGAAAAAGCGGTAGTGGCCGCTGCTAGCCCACAGGGGGCTAGCGCCCCTGCTCAACAAATTGAAGTAGAGCCACTTACACCCGAAGAACTCAAAGAAATGATCGCCAAGTCACAAAACAGTCCCGACGACGACTGCCTCATGTGTGGTTCATAATCCAATCGTTTTAAACAGGATAATAATCTCCTCTTTGTGGGAGATTTTTTTTGCTATCAACCCCAATGTTAAGAAAATGTTATGTAAATATTATGCAAGTGTAAAAAAATAGTTATATTTGTGGTATAACCTTAAACAAAGGACCTATGAAAACCTTAATCGCTTTTATTTTTTCACTTACGCTCAGCCTCAATGCGCAAGAAAAAACAAACACAACATATACCAAAAAAGGCGCATTAACACAGGTTGTTGCCTACCATACCAACGGGACTATTGCCCAAAAAGGTGTCCTGAAAAATAACAAACTGCACGGCGAGTGGATCAGCTATGATGAAGAAGGCCGTAAGTTAACCATGGGGAACTATGATAATGGAGTAAAAACCGGCAAATGGCTCTTTTGGAAAGAAAATCAATTGTTGGAAGTCGATTATATAGACAACAAACCCAATCAAACGGTCCAATGGACCAAAGCGAGTTTGGCTTCCATCGAGGAATAATTGCTATCCTACGTTTCTTAATTGTTTAACCACCGCATAAAATTCGTCAATCAAGTCAAATTTATGGACCACTAGGTCTTTGGTTCGGATAAGGATATTAAAATAAAGGGTGGTGTTTTTAGGACTGGTTTCTACTTCACGTGTCAACAAAATCTGACGATCGATTTTTGAATTGACCAGGTCAAAAAGACTTTTCTTTTGTGCCATCACGTCTTCGTATTCTTTGAGGACAAAACGATTTTTAAAGGCTTCGTCTGATTCTTTGTAGACGTTGTTGAGTTGTTCTAAAATATTCTGCAAATCCCTGATTTGACTCAACCGCAATTTTTTATGGTTGTTGTTGGTATGGTCAAAACAAATCCGAGTGAGATATTGCAGATCTTCGGTGAGGTCATGAATACTACCCAGCATTTTGATGTAGAAATTACTGGCCAGTAGGCTGTTGTCATCCAACCTTTTGACAAAATAGAAAATATTGTTCTTCAGGTCTTCAATTTCTTCACTTAGCTTACGCGAATGCTTGGAGGCTTTTTCCAGTTTTTTCATGTCGTTGTGCGATAGCCCTTCGATCATCAAGCGATAGACGCCAATACTTTTTTCCAAAAGCCGAATGATATTGTCACTGCTTTCTACGATAACTCCCTGTAGTGAGCTGCTTTCGGAACGTAAGATTTTGATCTCTTTGCTGCCCTCCAGTTGTTTTTTTCGAGTGTTTAAAAAGTTTTTACCGATCCTCAGCAAGATGATAAATAAAATTACTGATATGGCTGCAGGCCCCCCAACATGAATAATATACACAATGGTACCACTGACCAAAAAAGCGGCCAAGGCGGTAAAAAACCAACCGATAATCACATTGAGTACCCCGGCCACCCGGTAGACAGCACTATCATTGTCCCAGGCACGGTCAGCGAGGGAAGTTCCCATGGCCACCATAAAGGTGACATAAGTCGTGGATAAGGGTAGCTTTAGCGAGGTAGCAATAGAAATCAGGATGGCGGCCACCACCAGATTGATGCTTGCCCGTAATTTGTCAAATACGGGGCGGTCAATCTCTTTTTTGTTGACCTCGATTACAGCGGTAAAGGAGCGATTGATGCGCGCCTGAACTGCTGGAGGAAGTTGGCGAGTGATGATTTTATTTGCATCACTAAACAGACGCACCAGCCCTCTTGATATAAAATTTGGAGTAAAGCGTTCGCGAATTTGGTTTTGGTCGGACAAATCCAGAGAGGTCTTGACAACGCGTCGTGCTTTGGTCGAAAACCATAAGGTTAGAATCATAACCAAACCCGACAACGCTAAAAATAAGGTGGGTGTAGCCACTTTGTTGGCAAGTACCCCCATGCCAAAATCAGAGGCTGCTACTCCCGACTGTATCCAGGCTTCATAGGATTGGTAGGCCGCTACAGGTACACCGATAAAATTGACCAAATCATTGCCGGCAAAAGCCAAGGCCAGGGCAAAGGTTCCAATACCAATAATGATTTTATAAATGTCCCAACGTAAAACTTTGTGCATCACATAGGACAAAAGCACCCACACAACCAGGTTAATCAGATTGACCATCAGTCCGTTGGTTTCTAAAAAGGTATTGATGGTTTGCCCAGACAAAAAATCAAAAGAGGCCGTTGCGTAGGGTGTCCCTTTGATTCCTTTAATTAAAATAAAATTACAAATAGCCGACAGTGATATTCCTCCAAACAAGGTGCTATAAAGCGCCCCCTTTTGATCAAATTGGTAGGTCAATATAAGCCGAGAGGCCCATTGTATCAAAGCGCCAATCGTAAAGGCGATAAAGACAGAAAGCAGTATACCGAGTATAATTTGAACCGCCTTGGAGGTGTTGATATAGCTTGATAACTCGGAAAGATTACCGCTGTTTTCAAAAATTTTGATAAAGGCCATCACCACTGCGGCTCCTAGCAATTCAAACACGATGGAGACCGTTGTAGAGGTCGGCATGCCTAGGGTATTAAAAAAATCAAGGAGAAGGATGTCGGTAATCATCACCGCCATAAAAATGTAGATGATTTCATCAAAAAAGAACGCCTCAGGATTAAAAATTCCTTTACGGGCGACCTCCATCATTCCACTTGAAAACAAGGCCCCACAAGCCACACCAATACTGGCAAAAATCATGATCCGTCTAAAAGAAAACACTTTGGATCCAATGGCCGAATTGAGGAAGTTCACCGCGTCGTTACTTACCCCAACAATCAAGTCGCCTATTGCAAGGATAGAGAGAAGTATAATGATGTATAGGTAAATATTGTCCATTGAATTTCTACAGCGAATATAATAAAAAAAGCCTCTGAATAAGCTGTATCCAGAGGCCGTATTTAGTTTGGGTGAATTATTGTCGAGACCAACCGGCCGCCCATTCTGGGTATGCTGCACCGGCTCCGGCACCTAAGCCCTCAGTGCTTAACGAAATATTTTCGTAATTGGTAAAATCAAATCCGGTTGATAAACTGGCTTTGTCCGTTGCACCAGTGAGATTGGTTATGGTCAAGCTTCCGTTATTTAGGCGGGTTTGTGCTTCGCTATCGGTGCTTTTTACTTTGATTACTTGGTCGTCTAGCGCAGCGACAAAAAGATTGTCGATTTGAAAAATACCGCCTCCTTCTTTGTAATAAAGTGCTCCTTCACTCACAGGACCTACCACCGAGATATTACTTAAACTCACTTGAGTAACGGGAGTAGCATCGCCATTGTCTCCATTGTTGGATCCTTCGATACCGGCTTTGGCGCCTTGGGTGATGTACCAATAGCTACCACTTCCGTTCCAGCCATCAGCAAAATCGATTGAATCGTCACCACTACCCACAGACACGAGGTAGTTACCGTTTACAGTTCCTCCAAAAAATTCTATTCCATCATCTCCGCCTTCAAACGATTGTACGTATTGAAAAATTGTTCCAGCTCCTACACCAAACAGCGATACCCCATTGAATTCTTTTTCGTTGGTATAGGTTGCTCCGGTATATTCTACTCGTAAATATTGGATGGTTCCCGAATTGTCATTTATATCGGTCCCACCATAGGTAAGATCAGCAACTTCTGAGGTGGCCGAGTCTCCCACATTGGTGGGGGCTTTACCACAGATGACGAGCCCTCCCCAATCACCGGCTTGAGGATCGGCGGCCCCAGAGGTCATTATCACGGGTTCTTGTGCCGTACCATAAACATTGAGTTTTCCGCCTTGGGCGATAGCGATATAGGCCGAAGTTCCTCCGGTGGCTTTGATTGTTACTCCTGCAGGAATGGTCAGGGTGATTCCGTTGGGGACAATCAAGGCTCCAGTAAGGCTATAATTGTTTTCGCTGTCCAAAGTTAGATTTTGAGATAAGGTGCCCTCCAGTTCTATATCACAACTGCTACAGCTGCCTCCACAATCTACACCGGTTTCGTCGCCATTCTGTATCCCATCGGAACAGGTGGCTACAGCAACAGGGTCAACTACGATATTCTCATTGGTGTCGGTGTCTGTTGTACAGGCCGAAAATGCTGAAATCATTAAAGCGGTAAAAAGTAATTTTTTCATCGGTACTATATATTTTTTCACAAATAAAAAGGCTTTTTAAGCGGTTTAGGTTAACCCATCTTTATGCTGCGTTAACGAATCTTTACCCGAATATGAACTTTGCGTTTTAAAAAGCATAATTAACTCCTACACCCAATTCAATTCCTTTTTTGTATGAGAGTATGGTTACGTTTTGTGCTTCCTGAAAGCGGGCCACATCAGGGTTAAGGAGGTTTTTGGCAGAAAGGCTAAGGCCAAAACCTTTGGCAATAGTCCCTTTGGCGACCAAATTGAGGGTCGGGATTCCTTGGTCAACAATGTTCCCTCTTCCTTCGGTACCAAAGGCATAAATCCGGTCAGAGAAGTAATTAAACAACAAGGAGGCTTGGATATGCTGAACCGCATTAAATTCGTGCAGATAGGTAGTGTCTATGTTGGCCAAAATTTCGGAAGCCCCGGTCAGCTTGTCTGCAGTTTTGGTAAAATCTACGCTCAAGGGGAGTAGTCCGGTAGCTTGGGTTTCTGAAAGTACTTTTTGCGCATCCAATTTTTGGTGCGAATGCAAGTAAGAAAAATTGACCCCCAAACTCAGGTTTTGCTTCAATTCTTCGTCTCCTACCGACCGGACTTTTGAAAGTAGATTTTTTCGAATTTCAATTTCTGTACCCGCTGCCACGGCTTGATCGCCCGAATTCACATAACTGATGTCGTTTGACGCAGAGTTGATGGCAGCATCATTAATGGGGTTTTGAATCAATTTCCCAAAAACCGCAGCAGAGAGTAATTCGTTGCCTGTAGGGAAATATTCCCATTTTAAATCAAAATTGTAATCGGTAGAGGCATAAAGTGCGGGGTTCCCGATATAAACCTGAGTCACTTCTTCAAATTGAAACAAGGCCCGTTCCTTGATCTGGGGGAGTGTATAGGTTTTGCTGAGGGACAGACGTAGGTTTTGATCTTCTTTAAGGGAGTGACGAAGAATAAGGGAAGGCAACCAGTCCAATTTGTCGATGGCAAAACGATCACCAGCGGGGTCGATGGAGGTGGACCAACCGATTTCCTGGTAAATATTCTCAGCACGAAGGCCCAACAACATAGAAGTCTTGTCGGAAAGTTTGTGTTCAAAATTTACAAACCCAGCATGTATATTTTGTGCGCCATCGTAGGTTTGTGGGTCTAAGGCGTTGGCCTGCGTTGATCGCCCTCTAAAGGTTCGGATATCAAAAAGGCCGTTGAGAAAGTTGGTTTGATTAAAATATTGGTCTAGTGCATAGGGGCTACTCACCAAGGGTTGATTGATAAACTGCCCGTTGCTGCGTGTGATGATTTTAAAGTTGAATTGTGTAGCGCCAAAATCAAAAGTCTTTTGTTTTCCATTGTAGCCTAAGCTAATTTTTGAGCTAAAGTCGCCCTCGTCATTCAGGCCTAGCAAATAGTCTATCGAGACGTTGGCCGCCCATTCGGCTTCGTTTAGCCCTTGATAAAAGCGATGATTATCTCCCGCATTAAGGGTTTGTCTAAACGAGAGTGGACCCTCGGGGTTATCCCAGTTGTCGGGAGTAATGGTAGTTTGTCTTCGGTTGGGGATGCTGTTGTCCATTAGGTTGTAGCCAAGGCCAAAAGAAGCAGAGAGCGTTTTGGAAAACGCAAAATCTCCCAGTAGTTGGTTGACCCATAAAGTGGTTCGTTCAAAAACGGCCCGCTGAACGTATCCCCCACCTTCGGGCGCATAGTCAAATACATCGATGATGCCATTGTATTCTTGCTGGTTTTGATTGGTCGAGTTTACCAACAAGCTGTTGTACTTTAGGGAATATTTTTCTGCCAAATAGCCAAGGTTTAGCATGCCGGTAGTGTGGGTTTCGTACTGGTATTTTTTAAAATCAAAATCTTTAAAAACCAAGCCACTGGTGTTAACACTTCCTCGGGATACGCCCTCGTTATAGGTAAATTTGCTATCGAAATTTCCCACCGCAAAAACGGTTAATTTTTGGTATTCTCCCAAAGAAAAAGTTTTGTTTAGTTGGACTCCAAAATTCGAATTTAAGGGGGTAGCCCCTCCAAAAGCCTCTTGTCGGTCCATTCCGCTTTTAAAACGGTAGGCATTCAAGGGATCTTTGGGGTAGGTCGCCTCGTAAAAGCCCGAGCGTGATGGCCCGCTGTGCAAATAGAACTGATCCAGTTTGGCCACGGTAGAATTTACTCCGCCACCCAAACTGAAGTTTAACAATGTATTTCCCGCAGTTTCTTTGGGAATGATATTGATGCTTGCCCCGGCAAAATCACCGTAGTGTATGGCCTGAAAAGCCTTGTCAATACTTATGGACTTGACAATATCGGTAGTAAACAACCCAAGGTCGATGTTTTTTCGGGAGGGCGAATTTGAGGGTAAAGGGAGACCGTTGTATAAAGTGATGTTATAGCGATCGCCCAGCCCACGGACAAAAATTGTTCCCGAACCTTCTTGACGCGACACCCCACTGGTCTTTACCACGGCCGTAGCGGCATCACTGATTCCCTTTTTAGAGATTTCTTCGGCACCGATTTCTTGTTTCATCACCAGTGCATTTTTTTGGTTGATCAGTAAGGCCATCTCCGAATCTTTACGGGCAACTGTAGTCACAATCACCTCATCCAATGCATCCGAAAGGGTCCCTATGCTGATGTTAAATTCAGTAATTTTTTCTGCGGCTACCGTAACGGCAACACGCTGGGTTTCATAGCCTACAAAGCTCACCAGGACTTGGTAGTCACCGGGACTGAGATCGTTGAGTTCAAAAAGCCCGTCAAAATCGGTCGTAGTACCGATAGAAGTCCCTTCAATTAATATATTTGCAAAGGGCAGTGGCTCATCATTCATATCTTTGTCCAAGACTTTTCCGATAATCGATCCTGTTGTTTGGCTGTAGGTGAGGGGGAGAAGGAGCAGGGAGAGTAGAAGTGTATATAAAAGACGCATCTAGTGGTAAATAATTTTTGCAAAAAAATCAAATAACCACACAACGGATGTATCAGACAGATTATTAAAATGTTAACATAATATTAAGCAAATTGAACTGGGAACAACTCTTATCACTCAATCGCCATGGCGACCAGGCCATACGACTGCGCAGCGAGCAAGACCAACTGCGTTTAGGCTTTGAAGTGGACTATGATCGCATTATATTTTCCTCGGCTTTTCGAAGCTTACAAGACAAAACCCAGGTTATTCCTTTTTCCAAAACCGACTTTGTGCACACCCGCCTTACACACAGTTTGGAGGTGTCGGTGGTGGGACGAAGTTTAGGACGTTTGGTCGGACATACCCTATTGACACGTCATCCCGAACTTCAAAGTCTCGGCTATCAGGCTACTGATTTTGGCAGTATAGTAGCCACGGCTTGTTTGGCCCATGATATCGGGAATCCCCCTTTTGGGCACAGTGGCGAAAAAGCGATAGGTACTTTTTTTTCGTCCGGTCCCGGACAGGAGTACAAAACCCTTTTTACCCCCGAGCAATATGCCGATTTATGTGCTTTTGAAGGCAATGCCAACGGCCTAAAAACTTTATGTCAATCTACGGCAGGAAGCCCCGGTGGATTTCGACTGAGCTACGCTACCCTGGGGGCATTTATCAAATACCCCAAAGCCAGTTTACCACACAAACCCACTGCGCATATAGCCGATAAAAAATTTGGCTTTTTTCAAACCGAGGCCGCATTTTTTAAAGAACTGACTCAGGCCTTGGGAATGGCCCAGAACGGAGAGGTACAGCGCCATCCATTGGCCTATCTTGTCGAAGCGGCCGACGACATTTGCTATACCATCATCGATTTTGAAGACGGAATCAACCTGGGATGGATTTCAGAAGCCTATGCGTTAGAATATCTCATCAATTTGGTGCGTGATCGGCTCGATACTCAAAAATACAGCCAGCTCACCGACCGCCCTCAACGCCTGAGTTATTTAAGAGCTTTGGCCATTAATAGCCTTATTCAAGATGCGGCCCAACAATTTTTGGACCATGAAGAGGCCTTGCTCCAGGGAACCTATCCACATGCTTTGTTGGATAAAAGTAAATACAGCGCACAAATCAAAGACATTATAGACCTGAGTATTCAAAAGGTCTACCGCTCAGAAGAAGTCATTCAAAAAGAAATTGTAGGCTACCGCGTATTATCGACCCTTTTAGGGGCGATAGTTCCTGCGGCACACCGTCATTTTGAAAATCAAGCCACCGCCTTTGATCGCTTGGTACTGGCCTTGGTCCCCGAGGGAGTTCCTCTGTTGGCCCCTTCGCTCTATGAGACGGTACTGAACGCCACCTGTTTTGTCGCTAGTTTGTCCGACAGCAAAGCCATGGAATGGGCTCAGCAGCTCAAATAGGCGGTCAATTGTTTTAAAATGATACCTTTGCCCAAAAAAAATGCTACGCTGGATTACGTTTTTTGTTGTTTTAGGACTCCTCGAATGGTATGCCTTTCAGGCGGTTAAAACGGCGACCCAAAACCGATGGCTTTGGCTGCTCTACGGGCTGGTTGTTTTAACGGTGTTTGGCAGTCTTTTTTGGGGCATGTACAACCGCACCGAAGGGATGACCGTGAGCTTAAACTACATCATTGGGTGTTTTCTGATGATTGTGGTTTTTCAATTGCTGCTTATTGTTTTTCTATTTGCCGAAGATCTAATACGTATTCCGCGTGCCCTCTATGCCTATTTTACTTCAAATCCAGTGGATGGAAGTTATTTACCTGACCGAAGAAAATTCATCTCCCAGTTGGCACTTGGTATAGCTTCGTTGCCGCTGGCCTCGCTGCTTTATGGAATTTATAAAGGGCGTTATAATTATAAAGTTCTTCGCTATGAACTGGCCTATGACGACCTGCCAGAGGCCTTTGAAGGGTTTACCATTACGCAAATATCCGATGTACATTCCGGGAGTTTTGACAACGCTCAAAAGGTGCAGTACGGAATCGACCTGATCAATGCGCAGGGCTCGGATGTAATTTTGTTTACTGGGGATTTTGTCAATAACAAAACGGCAGAACTCGTTCCTTGGATCGAAATTTTTGCGCAGCTCAAAGCCCCTTTTGGTAAATTTTCGGTCATGGGCAATCACGATTATGGCGATTATATGCAATGGCCTTCCGAAGCGGCGAAAGTCCAAAATTTTGAAGATTTTAAAAAGGCCCATCAGGCGATGGGATTTGACCTGCTCCTCAATGAGAGCCGCTTTTTGGAAAAAGACGGTCAGCGCTTGGCCCTGGTGGGGGTTGAGAACTGGGGTGCAGGACGCTTTAAAAAAGCCGGCGATCTCAACAAGGCTGTCCAATCGGTAGCGGCCAACGATTTTAAGGTATTGATGACCCATGACCCTTCCCATTGGGAAGCTGAGGTTTTGCCGCATCCCTATCCGTTTCACCTTACGTTGAGTGGACACACCCACGGAATGCAGTTTGGTATCGAAATTCCCGGCTGGTTCCGGTGGAGCCCTGCCCAATGGCGTTATAAGCAATGGGCCGGTATCTATGCCCGTGAGCAAGAGCGCATCAACGTCAATCGCGGATTTGGCTACCTGGCCTATCCCGGGCGGGTGGGCATGTGGCCCGAGGTGAGTGTCATTACCCTCAAGCGCTCACAATCATCGACTTAGAAAAAAATCCTACCTTTACCCCAGCGAACAGACGTAAAGGATACACCATGTCAAAGTTTGGAGCTCTTATCAACGACCAACAGCCGCTCTTGTTGGTGTTTTTTAACCCCGAAGACACGCTTTCTTCCCTAATGCATCCCGTGCTTAAAGATGTGGCAGCAGCTATGGGTGATCACGGTAAAGTCATTAAAATCGATGTGGATAAAAATCAGGTATTGTCTCAAGCCCTACGTGTCAAAGTTTTGCCTACCCTAATGATCTACAAGGCTGGTGAAATGCTATGGCGCCAGAGTGGCGAACAAGACGCCAACACCTTGATCAGTCTGATGAAGGATTTTGTCGATTAACCGGTTTTTAATTGTCTGAAGTTTCTGAACCCAAAAGCGACTCGATTGCCTGGTTGTACTTTTCGGTAACCTGATTTTTAAAGTCTGTACTGTCTTGCTCGCCAACGATCAGCACCAAATTTTGAAAATCCATGATTTCGGACTTAATACGATCGACCACCAGCATTTGGTTTTCGGGAGAAAAACTACCGTAGAGACGCATTCGTTCTTGAAAGGCATCTACTATTTGTTGGGCTAGCGCTTGGGCTTTTGTGGTACTTTGGCCCTGATAATACCCCTCGACCACATCGATCAATTCGGTATAAAAATCATAAGGCCCATACAAAAACACAAACGGCTTGGCCGCAAAGACAAACCGGTCCAACTCGGTCTCCATGATTCGGGTATCGGTATGGACCAAGAGTGCCTCCATCAGGGTGCGATAGCGTTCGATTTCGGTAATGATTTCTTCCCCCAAACCGTATTGGTCGTTGATGTTGAGTGAAGCAAAATAACGAAGTCGGTCGGCATATTTTTCGGCGATTTGTTGCAAGAGTTTTGCCCCATTCTCGTCGGCTCCCAAGCGGTAATATCCATCTACAAAAGGCACCAAAAGACTGTAATAGCCAAAATAATCGACAGGCATTTTTTCGAGGGCCAAGTCGATGATTTGAAGGGCCTTTTGGTCTTCACCTTCATTGATAAGTTCTTCGGCCAAACGGGCCATATTGCTTCTAAAGGAGATGCTGTTTTTTCGGGTTTCGGGATCGTGATAGATGTCCGGTCGCTCGGAATTCCCCCAGCTCCAACGCTGAACAATAGTATACATCAGGCTGCTGTCCACCCGGCCCATCAAATAGGGGTTGTAGGGGCTCAGCGGGGTGTGAATCGGCACCAGTTTATACACTAGGCCATCCAGTTGGAGATACTCTTTCATCCAAATATATTCGGGATCGTCATAACTGCCCCCAGTGAAGTAAATGGGCCGTTCCCAGTCGTTATTGGCCAAAATATCGAGCATCATAAACTGATTTTTGGAAATTCCGGTGGTGGGCAAATCAATATCGATATAGGGAACAATAAGGTCAGCATCTTCGGGTTTGACCACACCACTTTTCAACACATTGGCTTTGTTGACTGTTACACGGAGTTTGTTGGTCGGGTAAAAAACCATTTCTTGGGTTCCCTTGGGATAATTGTTGGGATCCATGCCCGATTGGAGCAACAAGCTCTTGTATTTGGTCGAGGGATTGTCGCTGGTAACCCAATTGACAAAATCCTTGATGTCCCAACGTACAGAATCCAACAAGGCCTCATGTTTGATGTAATCGCGGGTACCATAGGCATATTGAGCATGTTCGGTTTGTGAGGGGATGGGCGCACTTTTATAGGTCTGGCGTTTCATTTGGTCGATGTACCAGTCGGTGGCCAATAGGCTGGTGTTGATTGTACGCACGTCCGTTCTGAATTCTTCAATTTCCTGGGCATACCACAAGGCAAAGGTGTCGTTGTCTCCGATCGAAAAAATCATCGCCCCTTTGTCTTCTTGTATGGATTGTAAATAGGCTTTAGCAATCGATTGGGCGGTGTAACGGTTGGAGCGGTCGTGGTCATCCCAGTTTTCAAAAGCCATCAACAGGGGGACGGCCAAAAGAGTGAGCCCTACAGCGGCCGGTTTTAACCATGGAGAGGTGTAGGTTTTTAATTTTTGCGCAAGCGCATACGCGCCTAGCCCTATCCACAAGGCAAACACATAAAACGAACCGACCAGGGCATAGTCGCGTTCACGCGGCTCAAAGGGTCTTTCGTTGAGGTACACCTTGAGGGCCAATCCGGTAAAAAGGAAAAACAACAACAATACCCAAAAGCGTTTGGGGTCTTGCTTGTACACAAAAAACAACCCAAATAGACCGACCAATAAGGGCAAAAAATAATAGGTATTACGGGCCTTGTTGTTAAGGGCATCTTGATCGAGTTGGGTTTGATTGCCCAAATGCATTTGATCGATAAAGGGAATACCGCTAAGCCAATTGCCTTTTAAGATACTATAATCCCCCTGCAGGTCGTTTTGGCGCCCGACAAAGTTCCACATAAAATACCGCCAATACATATAGTTTATTTGGTATTGGAACAAAAACTGGAGGTTGCTCCACAGGGTGGGTTTTTGGATGTCGAGGTAGGGCCCAAAGTTTCGAAAGAATTCATGGTAATCTTTGCCCTGTACCAATCCGTCTTGAGCTTCTTTTTTAAATTCGGCTACACGCGCCTGCAGTTGTTCGTTGGAACGATAGGGCCGGGCAATTTCAAATTCCAAAGGAGCTGTAAAGTCCATATAATTGGCCGCATGCTCGGTACTCCATAGGCGAGGTAACAAGCCACGTTGTTCGGCATTGGAATTGATACGTGCATTTTCCCAATGGTTTACAATATCGTATCGTCCCGTTTTTAGATTCCGTTCGTATTTGGGTTTGTCATCGATAAAGGGTTCGTCTTCGTCTTGGCCCACATACATATCTGAGAAAAAAGGACCATAAAACAACTTGGTTTCGGGATATTGTTCCAAGTTATAGTAGGCCAACAATTGGCGGGCATCCGATGGGGCATTTTCGTTAATCACGGTATTGGCATTGGCGCGAATGGGAATCATTATCCAAGAAGAAAAGCCCAAGAAAACAAATAAAATAGCCAAGATACCTGTGTTGAGGTTTACCCATTTTTTTTGTTGAGTCCAACGCAAACTGTAGTAAAAAAACAAGAGCATGATCACCCCCGCAATGAGCGTGCCGCTGTTAAAGGGCAGTCCAATGGTATTGACAAAATAAACTTCAGCACGACCAAAAAGGGACAAAGTCAGAGGCAGTAGGAGTTTAAAGATAAAAAGCAATACCGCTACCGAGAGGAGGTTGGCCCAAATAAATCCTTTAAAGGTTGGTTTAGGATAATTTTTAAAATAATAGAGCATCCCAATGGCCGGAATGGTCAACAAGCCCATAAAATGCACCCCAAAAGAAAGGCCGATGATAAAGGCAATCAACAACAGCCAGCGGTCTCCTCGGGGGGCGTTCATGTCTTGTTCCCAGCGTAGGCCGAGCCAAAACAATAAGGACAAAATAAAGGTGGCCATGGCATAGACCTCGGCCTCAACGGCGTTAAACCAAAAACTGTCCGAGAAACAATAAGCCAATGCGCCTACTGCGGCTGCACCAAAAAAGGTCAACTTTTCGGCAAGACTATCAAGCGTCTGAAATGCAGGGAGTTTTTTTAGTATAAGGGTTAGGGTCCAAAACAAAAACAAAATGGCAAACGCACTCGAAAACACCGACATAAAATTGACCATCAGGGCGATTTGCGCTGCGCTCGAAGCAAAAAGAGCAAAAAATGCCCCCATCATTTGAAACAAGGGTGCGCCCGGTGGGTGCCCAATTTGTAATTTGGCGGCTGTGGAGATATATTCTCCGGCATCCCAAAAACTAGCGGTAGGTTCGACTGTGCTCCCAAAGGTGAATAAGGCAATCAAAAAGACGAGCCAACCCACGATTCGGTTCCAACGTTTAAAATCTTTATCCGTCATATCCATATTTCAACCTAGCGAAAATACTAATTAATCGAAGCAACGCCATCCCCTTTGCGAAAGTTTAACGTATGCCCCAGATTTATTGAGAACAAAAATTTGTGATAAAAAAACTTTACTGTAAATTTGCCACGCCTTTGGCCCATGGTGTAACTGGCAACACGTCTGATTTTGGTTCAGAAGAGTCTAGGTTCGAGCCCTAGTGGGCCAACGAGTAATAAAAAGGGATTGCAGGAATGCAGTCCCTTTTTGCTTTCTAAGCGCTTTATTTGGGCCGGAGCCCCACTTTTTTCACCCCAAAATTTTGTTTAAAACATCTAGGTTGTACCTTTATAGATTATTGATTTAAACTGATTAAAATTCTCATGTCCATCCACTCCCTTGTATACGATACCCCCGGGAAATTTCAAGAGACACGTTTTGAAAAAATCCACAACCTCACTTTTGGCAGTTCTTCGGAAGCCTCAAAATTGGTCGCGGTCGAAATTGCCAACGGCATTCGCAGTTGCCACAACCGCCCCTATGTATTGGGGCTAGCCACCGGTTCTTCGCCCATCGGTGTTTATCAAGAATTGGTGCGTCTTCATCGGGAAGAGGGTTTGAGTTTTAAAAATGTGGTGACCTTTAATTTGGATGAATACTACCCCATCGATCCGAGCGATATGCGGAGTTATCACCACTTTATGCATACCCATTTGTTTGATCATATTGATATACCTGCCGATCAGATTAATATTCCCAAAGGCGATGGTCCCTTGGAAGAAGTCCGTGCCTATTGCACGGCCTATGAAGAACGCATCAATGCCTATGGCGGACTCGATTTTCAGTTGTTGGGCATTGGCCGAACGGCACATATTGGGTTTAACGAACCCGGATCCCACCAAAATTCGGTCACTCGATTGATTACCCTCGATGCAATAACCCGTGAAGATGCTGCCCACGATTTTAATGGTTTGGAGCATGTGCCCAAAAAAGCCATCACCATGGGGGTAGCCAGTATCATGAAAGCCAAGCGGGTTGTATTGTTGGCCTGGGGCTATAAAAAAGCCCAAACCGTGGCGCGTACCATCGAAGGCGAAGTGTCGAGCAAAGCCCCGGCCTCTTTTTTACAACACCATAAAAACGCCACCATTGTCTTGGACGAAGAAGCTGCCAGTGCCCTAAAGCGGATCAAAACCCCGTGGTTGGTGGGCAGTTGCGAATGGACCGAAGATTTACGTAAAAAAGCCATTGTATGGCTGTGTACAAAACTGGGTAAATCAATTTTGATGCTCACCCAAAGGGACTATAACGAAAACGGATTATCCGATTTGATAGCCACCATGGGCTCGGCTTATGAACTCAATATTTGGATGTTTAACCAGATTCAAAAAACCATCACCGGATGGCCCGGAGGCAAACCCGGTCATTCGGACGAAAACCGCCCCGAACGGTCCACCCCGGCTGTAAAGAGAAGCATAATCTTTAGTCCCCACCCGGACGATGATGTCATTTCGATGGGGGGTACCTTTGCCCGATTGATCGATCAAGGGCATGAGGTCCATGTGGCCTACCAGACCTCGGGAAATATTGCCGTTTCTGACGAAGACGCCCTGCGCTATGTCGAGGTGGCCTTGCGCTTGGCCCCCAAATCTGACACGTTTTTGTCCATCAAACAAGAATTATTAGACCCCGAAAAAGCACCCATAGACAGCGAAGCCTTGCGTCTGGTCAAAGGGACTATTCGCCGAAGTGAGTGTTTGGGCGCCGGACGATTTCTTAAGTTGCCCGTGGAGCGCTTACACTTTTTGGACCTCCCTTTTTATGAGACCGGTACGGTGCGCAAAAATCCCCCGACCCAAAAAGACGTGGACAAAACCATTGCCCTGCTCGAAGAAATAAAACCCCACCAGATTTTTGCCGCCGGCGATTTGGCCGACCCTCACGGGACCCATCGTACCTGTTTAGACGTCCTTTTTGAGGCACTAAAGCAAGTTAAAGACGAACCTTATATGCAAGACTGTTGGGTATGGCTCTACCGGGGTGCCTGGCAAGAATGGGAAATTCATGAAATTCATATGGCTGTACCCATGAGCCCCGACCAGGTTTTGCAAAAAAGAAATGCGATATTTTTCCACCAGTCCCAAAAAGACAAGGTGATGTTCCAAGGCGAAGACCAACGTGAATTTTGGGTACGGGCCGAAGAACGTAACCGCGATACGGCGCAGATCTATAACGCCCTGGGACTGGCCGAATACCAAGCTATGGAAGCCTTTAGACGTTACGAATTCTAAGACGCCACCCCTAAAAAATACAAAAGACGTGTGTTTAAATGGTCTTATTTTACACGCTAAATTTAACGATGCAAGGCAATGTAGTCTATGTTTCTTTATCGAGTATTTGTCCCCTAACGGAGGATTGTGTAGCTTCGAAGTACTAAATGAATTTAATGCAATTTAAAAAACTACAAATGCCCCTGCTTTTTTGCCTAACCTTAGGCTTGGCTCCCTATACGCCCGAACCGCATATTGTGGGCAAACTACGCTGGCTTTGGGGCGGCGCCCAGGGTATGCAAGCCTTGGACTGGTTTGATCTGGTCATGCACGGGTTCCCCTGGGCCTATCTGATTTTTGTGTTGGCCAAGGGCCTTAAACCCTCCAAAACCCTAAGCTTGTTGGTGTTTTTCTTTTTTGGGGTTTGTCTATGGGTCAATATGGGCTAGTCCTCCCAAAAAAAATGTATCTTAGGGGGTAAATCAATCCCTATGGGTGTAGGAATCCTTTTTTTTGCTTCGCTGTTTTTGTGCCTGGCAATCGGTCTAATGGTCGAAATTATCGAACGTATTTAGACCTATAACTTATTGATAAAACTCCCCAGGGAATCCTTGAATTGGGTGCCTTGGTCGGTGCGGTATTTGTTGAGTTTTTGGTGTGCTTCCAATCCCCACAACAAAAATTCTTTGACAAAACCCAGTGCATCTTTGGCGGTGTCCTCTTGGTATTGCAAAACAAGGGCTGTTAAGGGCGTACAGGCGGCAAGTCGCTTTTGGTAGGTCACTTCGGGCAGTTGGTCTTCCAAAAACAATTCATGGTCGTTAAAAAACCACTGAAGCAAATCGTCATAGGGAGTCTTGGCATTGGGTTTTTCGAGTTTTTCGATCTTGGGGAAATAGTCCGGAAACAGGCTTTTGACGGCTTGTTGGATCAAATAAAGCCCGATTTGATCGGCCCCTTCTTGCTCACCCTCATACACCAATTCGATTTTACCGTTTAGTGCCGGAATCACTCCCATAAAATCGGTCATCCGAACCGTAGCTGTGGTTTCGCCATTGCGCAACATCCGGTGTTGGGCCGTACTTACCAGGTTTTCGTAGGCCGTAATGCTCATACGGGCACTAACGCCACTTTTGGCGTCGATGTACTCACTTTTACGGGCCTCAAATCCTATTTGTTCGATGATTTCCTTGGCCAGTTCGGGAACGTGAATGTGGTTTTGTTGATCGGGGGTTAAATGAATTTCTTGGGCCGTAATGGCCTTTGCAATGCTGCGATTTTGTGGATAATGGGTCAAGATCTGTGAGCCGATACGGTCTTTAAGGGGCGTCACGATGCTTCCCCGGTTGGTATAGTCTTCGGGGTTGGCCGTAAAGACAAACTGGAGTTCCAGGGGCATTCGGAGTTTAAACCCACGGATTTGAATTTCTTTTTCTTGCAAAATCGAAAACAAAGCGACTTGAATACGCGCCTGTAGATCGGGCAACTCGTTGAGTACAAAAATACAGCGGTGCGCCCGAGGGATCATCCCAAAATGTATCACCCGCTCATCGGCATAAGACAGTTTAAGACTGGCGGCTTTGATGGGGTCGATATCGCCAATAAGGTCGGCGACGGTTACGTCGGGAGTGGCGAGTTTTTCAAAAAAACGTTCGTCCCGGTGCAGCCAGTCAATGGGGGTTTGGTCGCCTTTTTCTTCAATCAGATTTTTGGCATATCCCGAAATGGGGTTTAGGGGGTCATCGTTGATTTCGGACCCTTTGACCACGGGTATCCATTCGTCCAAAAGACCGACCATCAGGCGGGCAATTCGGGTTTTGGCTTGCCCGCGTAAGCCCAATAGGTTGATGTTATGTCCCGATAAAATTGCCCGTTCAACCGCCGGAACCACCGTGTGTTCGTAGCCGATGATGCCGTCAAAATTGGTTTTTCCGGCTTGGAGGTTGGCCCGGAGATTGGCCGCCAGTTCTTCTTGTATGGTTTTGCTTTTATAGTCCGAGGTTTTGAGTGCTTTTAGGGTGTTGATGGCAGGTTTATTCATTTTTATTTAATTCATTTTTTTTCGTCGGTTGTTTTCATAATCTTCAAAAATCATATCCCCCAGCCCATTAAGCCCGGTATAAAAAGCCTTACCGTTGTTATGGGCCGTAAATTCTTGTACAAAATGTTTGAGGTAGGGATCCCGGGCAATCATAAAAGTCGTGATGGGGATTTGGCGTTTACGGGCTTGCCGGGCCATCCGATAGCATTGATTGACAATTTTGGGGTCGAGCCCTACGCTATTTTTGTAGTACGACCCGTCGGGTTGATGTAGGCAACTGGGCTTGCCGTCGGTAATCATAAAGATTTGTTTGTTGTTGTTTTTTTTACGGCGCAACAAATCCATGGCCAGGGTAAGCCCGGCAACGGTATTGGTGTGGTAGGGCCCGACTTGCAGATAGGGCAATTCTTTAAGGGGAATGAGCCGGGCGTCGTTACCAAACACCAAAATATCGAGGGTGTCTTTGGGGTAGCGGGTAGTGATCATTTCGGCCAGGGCCATCGCCACTTTTTTGGCCGGTGTAATCCGGTCTTCTCCGTATAAAATCATGCTGTGGCTGATGTCAATCATCAATACCGTACTCATTTGTGCTTGGTATTGGGTCTCGGCCACCACTAGGTCGTCTTGATGCAGGCGAAAGTCGTCGATGCCGGCGTGTATTTGGGCATTTTTGATGCTTTCGGTCAGCGCGATTTTGTCGAGCGTATCGCCAAATTGATAGGGGCGTTGGTCGCCCGACCGCTCTTCACTAGCCCCACTGTATTTGGTTTGGTGATTTCCCCGTTTGGATTTTCGAAGTTTGCCAAAAAGTTGCTTTAGGGCATGCTCACGCAAAAACTTTTCGGTTTTGGGGGTCAGGTTGTAGTCGGTGCCCTGTCCGTCAGGACGAATTTCTTGGCGGATATAACTTTTTTGCAGGAGCTCTTCGATAAAATCGTCGATGGTATAGCTTTCATCGGTCAGCGCATATTCTTTATCCAATTCTCGCAACCAGTCGATGGCTTCGTCAAAATCTCCCGAGGTGTGAATAATCAACTCTTTAAAGATTTCAAATAGCCGTTCGAATGGAGATTGGGCCCTGGCCTGGTGTGAGCCAAACAACCATCCCCACCCTGCAGTGCCGGGATTGGACTCAATAGCTTTTTTCTTCATAGCGCGTTTCAAATATAGGCAAAAAGAAGTTTTTTTGCCGGGCTAAAAACCACCAAATCATAGGAATTAATACCCCCTGTAGAATTAGGTAAATTCATAAATAGTTTTTACTTTTGCCCTGTTTTCTGATAAAAAGATTTAGAGGCGACTGACAGGTCCCTCTTTTTTTTACTATGGATTTTAAGACGACGGTCGAACAATTGTTAGCTGCTGCACTGGATGCACATCCCGGTCTTTTTCTGATCGACTTAAAAGTTGGTAGCGATCGCGCCATCAAAGTTGTGTTGGATGGCGACCAGGGGGTGAGCCTAAAAGATTGTGTGGCCGTAAGCCGCATGATCGAACACAACCTAGACCGTGAAGCGGAAGATTTTTCGCTTGAGGTCACCTCGATTGGCGTAGGAACACCCCTAACCCTGGCCCGACAGTATGTAAAAAATGTGGGGCGTAAACTTGAAGTGACTACCCAAGCGGGTGAAACCCTTAGCGGGAAACTCATACACGCCAACGAGTCCGATTTTGAATTGTCCTGGAAAACACGTGAAGCCAAAGCTGTTGGCAAAGGCAAAACAACTGTAACTAAAAATAAAACCCTGCCGTATCAAGATGTAAAAACGGCCAAAGTAATTGTACAATTTTAATCCTTTACTATGGAGAATTTAGCACTCATAGAATCCTTTTCGGAATTTAAAGACGAAAAATTAATCGATCGTGTGACCCTGATGGTCATTTTGGAAGAAGTGTTTAGAAACACCCTAAAACGCAAGTTTGGGTCGGATGAAAATTTTGACATCATTATCAACCCCGACAAGGGAGATTTAGAAATTTGGCGCAACCGTATCGTGGTAGAAAATGGGGCTGTCGAAGATCCTAACCAAGAGATTGAATTGGCCGAAGCCAAAAAAATTGAGCCCGATTTTGAAGTCGGGGAGGATGTGTCGGAAGAAGTCAAAATTGCCGATTTGGGCCGCCGCTCAATCATGAGCTTGCGCCAAAATTTGGTCGCCAAAATTTTTGAACACGACAGTACAAACATATTCAATCAATTCAAAGACCGTGTCGGCGAAATTTACAGTGCAGAAGTACACCATATTCGCAACCGCGAGGTCATCCTATTGGACGACGAAGGCAACGAAATTATTTTGCCCAAAGACCGCCAAATTCCCAACGACTTTTTCAGAAAAGGCGACAGCGTGCGTGGGGTAATCGATGCAGTAGAAATGCGAGGAAACAAACCCCGTATCATCCTTTCGCGAACCTCTCCTGTGTTTTTGGAAAAACTTTTTGAACAAGAAATTCCCGAGGTTTTTGACGGTTTGATTACCATCAAAAAAGCGGTTCGTATTCCAGGTGAAAAAGCCAAAGTAGCCGTGGATTCTTACGACGACCGTATCGATCCGGTAGGGGCCTGTGTAGGGATGAAAGGTTCTCGTATTCACGGTATTGTTCGTGAATTGGGTAACGAAAACATCGATGTAATCAATTACACCAACAACCTACAGCTGTTTATTTCACGTGCCTTGAGCCCAGCAAAAGTCAATTCGCTTAAAATCGATGAGGAAGAGAAAAGAGTACAGGTTTTCCTTAACCCTGAAGAGGTGTCCAAAGCCATCGGTAGAGGAGGGCACAACATCCGTTTGGCCGGAAAGCTAACCGGTTATGAAATCGATGTCTATCGCGAAGGAATGGAAGAAGATGTCGAGCTATCTGAGTTTTCGGATGAAATCGACGCATGGGTCATTGAAGAGTTCAAAAAAGTGGGACTCGATACGGCCAAGAGTGTATTGGAATTAGACCAAGAAGACCTCATCAAAAGAACCGACCTCGAAGAAGAAACCATCAACGATGTGATTAAGATCCTCAAAGAGGAGTTTGACGATGAAGCTTAATATTTGCTAAATTTGAACCAACAGAAACCATTATATGGCTGACCAACCGAGTATCCGTTTGAATAAAGTCCTGCGCGAATTTAACATTTCGTTAGATCGTGTGGTGGACTATTTGGCGCAACAAGGCGTGGAAATTGAAGCGCGTCCGACGACCAAAATTTCAAACGAGGTATACCAACTTCTCTTGGATGAATTCGAAACCGATAAGTCCAAAAAAGACGCTTCCTTCGAAATCAGCGAAGAAAAACGAAAAGAAAAAGAAAAGCTACGACAACTCCAAGAAGCTAAGGAGTTGGAGCGTCAACAAGCCGCTGCGCAAAAAGAAGAAGTGGTTCGTGCTCGGGTCGATATTGAAAAGCCCAAAATGCTGGGTAAAATCGACCTAAATCCAGTCAAAAAACAAGCGCCGCCCAAAGAAAGTCCTGCAGAAACGCCTGCAGCCGAGGCGCCAGCAACACCCCCAGCAGCTACACCAGATGCAACAACCAAACAAGAGGCTCCGGTAGCTGACCAAACCCCAACTCCCGAAACCGAGGAAAAAATTACTACCCAATACAAAAAACTATCCGGCCCGAAGAAAACCGGTCAGACCATCAACCTCGATGCGGTAAATTCGAAAGAGAAAACCGTTGAAGAAGCACGAAAACGCAAACGTAAACGCATCAGCAAGGATACCAAGCCTGATGCCAAAAAAGGAGGGGCAACCGCCCGAACCAAAGGTGGAAATCGCCAACCGCAGGTGGCCAAGGTAGAGCCATCGGAAGAAGAAGTGCAAAAGCAAATTCGAGAAACCCTCGAAAAACTTCAAGGGAAATCCACCAAGTCCAAAGGGGCAAAATACCGCCGAGACAAACGAGACCAACACCGTCAAAAATCCGAAGACGAATTGGCCCAAATCGAAGCAGAAAGCAAAATCATTCGGGTAACCGAATTTATTACTGTGGGTGAAATTGCGACCCTGATGGAAGTAGGTACCACAGAAATAATTTCGGCCTGTATGTCCTTGGGTATCATGGTGACCATGAACCAACGATTGGATGCCGAAACCCTTAGTATTGTTGCTGAAGAATTTGGCTATCAAGTGGAGTTTGTCAAAACCGAACTCGAAGAAAATATCGAAGAAGAGGCCGACAGCGAAGAAGATTTGACCCTACGTGCACCGATTGTTACGGTGATGGGGCATGTCGATCATGGAAAAACCTCTTTGCTCGACTTTATTCGGGAAGAAAACGTGATTGCCGGTGAGTCGGGAGGAATTACCCAGCATATTGGGGCCTATTCGGTTAGTCTCAAAGACGGTCAACGCATTACCTTTTTGGACACCCCGGGTCACGAAGCCTTTACGGCCATGCGTGCTCGAGGAACCCAGGTTACCGATATTGCGATTATCGTGGTGGCGGCAGATGATGACATCATGCCCCAAACCAAGGAGGCGATTAGCCATGCCCAAGCGGCGGGAGTACCTATTATTTTTGCAATTAACAAAATCGACAAGCCCACAGCTAACCCAGACAAAATTAAAGAAGCCCTCGCCGGAATGAACCTTTTGGTCGAAGACTGGGGAGGAAAAATTCAGTCGCATGATATCTCGGCCCTCAAAGGAACCGGGGTCAGCGAATTGCTCGAAAAAGTACTCTTGGAAGCCGAAATACTCGAACTTAAAGCCAATCCTAAGCGACGCGCCAAGGGAACTGTCGTCGAGGCTTATCTCGACAAAGGACGGGGCTATGTATCCACTATTTTGGTGCAAAATGGAACCCTTAAAATTGGCGATTACTTACTCGCCGGAAAACACAGCGGAAAGGTCAAAGCCATGTTTGACGAACGGGGGAAAACCCTTACCGAAGTTCCTCCATCAACCCCAGTCTCTGTTTTGGGATTGGATGGGGCACCGCAAGCCGGAGACTCGTTTAATGTATTGGAAGACGAAAAAGAAGCCAAACAAATCGCGGCCAAACGGACCCAATTGCTCAGAGAGCAAAACGTACGAACGCAAAAGCACATTACCCTCGACGAAATTGGACGACGAATTGCCTTGGGTGATTTTAAAGAATTGAACATCATCCTCAAAGGAGATGTGGACGGATCTGTCGAAGCTTTGACCGATTCCCTTCAAAAACTATCTACCGAAGAGATTCAAGTCAACATCATCCACAAAGGGGTAGGAGCTATTACCGAATCGGACGTCTTGTTGGCTACTGCTTCTGATGCGATTGTAATTGGATTTAACGTAAGGCCCACGGGCAATAGCCGTGAATTGGCCGAGAAAGAAGCCATCGATATCCGCTCTTATTCCATCATCTACGACGCCATCAATGACGTAAAAGATGCAATGGAAGGCATGTTGTCTCCTGACCTTAAAGAAGAGGTAACCGGAATGGCCGAAATTCGAGAAACCTATAAGATTTCGAAAGTAGGAACTATCGCCGGCTGTATGGTCTTGAGTGGAAAAATCTTCCGCAACTCGGGCGTACGGCTTATACGCGACGGTGTGGTCATTTATACCGGGGTTTTGGACTCACTCAAACGCTTTAAAGATGACGTTAAAGAAGTCGCCAAAGGTTATGATTGTGGGTTGCAAATCAAAAATTACAACGAAATCAAAGAGGGAGACCAGATCGAATGCTTTAAAGAAGTAGCGGTCAAAAAAACCCTTTAACTAGGATTTAGGTTCGAGCAAAAACGCTTCGCGAAAGACTTCTTTAAGCATGGTCAATTGCTCTAGGGCCTCCACGTAATTTTTAAAGGGACCTACCTGAACTTTGTAGTTGGGCGTTTCAAAATTCATCGAGGCCTCTAAGTCCGGATAGGACTCTTGTACGCGCTCCATAATTTCGGTTGCCTGATCATAGGCACCATAGTACAATTGAATCCGGTACAATTGATTGGCAAACGTTTCGCTGTTGACTTCTTTTTTAAGGGCCAGGGCTCGGGTGATCAAACTATCTTGTTTAATCACTACGGGAGCCGTTTGTCCCCAAACCTGCGGAAATACCATCAGCGCAAATACGGAAAATAGAACCTGTTTGTGCACCTTTTTGTTCATCTTACAAAGGAATACATTTTCTCACATTTGACACAAAATTTAAACAGAACAAAACCCTTATTTAGAACAAATATAAATTAGATATATTGTAAGGAGGAATATTTTTTCAATAACCTAGCTATATGTACTTTTGTGTGATTTTAGAATTGATCTTTTGTTAGATATAACATATATATTCAACATGAAACAGGGGTTAAGCCACCGCATAACCAGCTGCTTTCGCTCATTTTTTTTGGTCACGCTTCTATTAGCGAGTACTACCCAACTTTTTAGTCAAGAACCCGATATCGAGGCAGGGAAAAAACTTTTCAATGCCAATTGTGCGGCTTGTCACAAATTGAATAAAAAAGCGGTAGGGCCTGCCTTGCGAGGAGTGTCTCAAAAATACGACAAAGAGTGGTTGTACAGCTGGATCAAAAACAGTGCTGCGATGATCAAAGACGGAGATGCACAAGCCGTTGCGATTTGGGAGGAATACAACCGTACCGCAATGACAGCCTTTCCACAATTGTCTAACGCAGACATCGACAACATTATCGCCTACACCGATTATACACCACCTGCTGCCGCTACACCCGTCGCTGCAGCTGCGACAGGAGCTGCTTCCGGTGGATCTGGTATGACCAACGACCTGGTTTTGGCCGCCTTGACCCTGGTTTTTTTACTGCTTGTGGTCATGCTCTTTTTGGTGCAAAAAACCCTTATCAAAATTGCCAAAGCAAGCGGTGTTGAAATTGTCGTCGAACAAAAGCCCAAGAGAACACCCCTTTGGAAAGCCTTTGTACAAAACCAATTTTTGGTATTTGTCTCGGTTGTTTTCTTGTTGTTAAGCAGTGCTTATTTTGCCTACGGCTACCTGATGCAAATAGGAGTCGATCAAGGTTATATGCCCGTTCAACCGATACATTATTCCCACAAAATCCATGCAGGAGACAACCAAATTGAATGTAAATACTGTCACTCCTCTGCACGTGTGTCTAAACATTCGGGTATTCCTTCTTTAAATGTTTGTATGAACTGTCACAAAAACATTGCAGAGTACAACGGAGAAGAAGATTTAGAAAACGGGTACACCAAAGATTTCTACACCAAAGAAATCAAAAAACTCTATGCTGCTGTAGGATGGGACGAAGAAAACCAACGCTACACCGGAGAAACCAAACCGGTCAAATGGGTGCGTATTCACAACCTACCGGATTTTGTGTACTTCAATCACGCCCAACACGTAGAGGTAGGACAAATCGAATGTCAAACCTGTCACGGACCGGTCGAAGAAATGGAAATCATGTACCAATATTCTCCACTCACCATGGGATGGTGTATCAACTGTCACCGTGAAACCAATGTCAAGGTGGAGAGCAATGAGTACTACGCTAAAATACACGAAGAACTCTCTAAGAAGTACGGGGTCGAAAAATTGACCGTGGCTCAGATGGGAGGATTGGAATGTGGTAAATGTCATTACTAAACGCGCAAGAAAAACGTATATGTCAGAAAATAAGACTTATTGGAAAAGCGTAGATCAGCTGGACGATCAAAATGAAATGGTCCAAAAGCTGGCGCACAACGAATTTACCGAGCAGTTGCCTGTCAATGAATTTTTGTCCGATCAAGAAGGACTCGAAGACAGTGCAACCAGTCGAAGAGACTTTCTTAAATATGTTGGATTTAGTACCGCAGCCGCAACCTTGGCCGCTTGTGAAGGGCCGGTCATCAAGTCGGTGCCTTATGTGGTCCAACCCGAACAGATTATTCCTGGGATTGCTAATTATTATGCCACGACGATCGCCGATGGTTTTGATTTTGCCAGTGTCCTGGTCAAAACCCGTGAAGGTCGCCCGATAAAAATAGAAAACAACACCGATGCTCCTGCCTTTGGTACAGCCAATGCACGGGTGCATGCGTCAGTTTTATCCCTCTATGACACCCAACGTTTACAAGGACCCAAAGCAACTGGGGAAGAAATTAGCTGGGACGACCTAAAACTTCAAGTGGGGGCCAAACTCAAGGCCTTGTCTGCTACAGGCAAACCGGTCGTTTTACTCACCCAGACCCTGGCGAGCCCAACCACCCAACAAATCATCAACGATTTTATCGCGGCCTATCCCAACGTAAAACAGGTAGTTTATGACACGGTTTCTTGTTCTGAGGCCTTAGACGCCTTTGCTAATGTTTATGGTCAACGCGCGTTAGCTTCATACGACTTTTCACAGGTCGAAACCTTGGTGTCGGTAGGTGCCGATATTTTAGGTGATTGGCAAGGGGGCGGAAACGAAGGCAGCTATGCCCAAAGCCGAGTACCCCATGGAAAACACGGTGCAGCTACTATGTCGCACCATATTCAGTTTGAAGCAAATATGACACTTTCTGGTGCCAATGCCGATGTGCGTGTACCTGCAACACCCGCTGTACAGCGTCAAATTTTAGCGCATATTTATGCAGAGCTCACCAACACACCAATCAACGGAACCCTGCCTGCCGAAGTGGCTGAGGCGGTTTCCAAGGCTGTCGCAAGATTGCGCGCTGCAAAAGACAAAGGAGTCGTTGTTTGTGGCATTGAAGACGTGGGCGCACAAGAGCTCACCTTGGCCCTTAATCAGTGGTTAGGCAGTAAAGCTTTTCAACCGCATAAACCCTTAATGCATCGTCAAGGGGATAGTCAGCAAGTCAACCAAGCTTTGGAAGATATCCTTGCCGGCAAGGTAGGCGGATTAATCACCCTGGGTGTTAATCCCGTCCATACTACTTCACAAGGTGCTGAACTGGCTGAGGCAATAAAAAAACTTGATCTTTCGGTGGTTTTTTCTACCAAAGAAGACGAAACCGCCATTGCCGCTCAATACATAGCCGCGTTACCTCACTATCTAGAAGCGTGGGGAGATTATCAAATCACCGCCGGACACTATGCCTTGGCGCAACCCACCATTCGTCCTTTGTTTGATACCCAACAATTTCAAGACGTGCTTTTGAGTTTGTCTGGTCAAACAACCACCTACTACGAAGCAATCAAAGGGTACTGGCAAGAGAATATTTTAAACGAAACTACTTGGAACCAAGCCTTACACGATGGATTTGTTTCCACCGCTGTGGACAACAACCCCACCGCAGTGGCCATAGACACTTCGGCCCATCTTAGTCGTTTAAGTGCGGCTGAACAAGGCAAAATGGCTTTGGTCCTTTATACCAAAACCGGAATGGGCGATGGGCAACAGTCCAACAACCCTTGGCTGCAAGAATTTCCTGATCCGATTACCCGTATTTCATGGGATAACTATTTGACCATTTCGATGGCCGATGCTGAGCGTTTAGGGCTTAAGAATGTCAATGTCGCCAACGGTGCGCTGAATGGAAGTTATGCCAAAGTATCAAACGGTTCAGTAAGTGTTACCGTGCCGGTGGTTATCCAACCTGGACAAGCACCCGGATCGGTAGGATTGGCCGTTGGTTATGGACCCAAACTGGGCACCCAAAAAGAAATGCAAGTAGGTGTCAATGCCTACCCGCTATACCAAGATTTTAAGACGGTACAAGAAGTTGAGATTACTCCTGCAGAGGGATATCACGAGTTTGCTTGTGTACAATTGCACAACACCCTGATGGGGCGTGGTGATATTGTCAAAGAAACCACCCTTGAAATTTTTAATACCAAAGACAAAAAATATTGGAATGCCGTACCGGAAGTTTCCAAAAATCATATCGAGATGCCTGTCACTTCTCCCGAAGTGGACATGTGGCAAGCCTTTGATCGATCGATTGGTCATCATTTTAACCTCTCGATCGACCTCAATGCCTGTACCGGTTGTGGTGCCTGTGTGATCGCCTGTCATGCCGAAAACAACGTACCGGTTGTTGGAAAGCGCGAAGTACGCAAGTCACGTGATATGCATTGGTTGCGTATCGACCGTTATTATTCTTCCAAAGAGCGTTTTGAGTCAGACAATGAAACCAAAGAGGCGATCTCTGGTTTGGGTGATTCGTTGACGACCTTTGGTAAAATGGAACAAGCATCGGCCAATCCACAAGTGGCGTTCCAGCCGGTGATGTGTCAGCATTGTAATCATGCACCCTGTGAAACTGTTTGCCCAGTCGCGGCAACTTCTCATGGTCGTCAGGGTCAAAACCATATGGCCTATAACCGCTGTGTAGGAACCCGTTATTGTGCCAATAACTGTCCTTATAAAGTGCGTCGTTTTAACTGGTTCTTATACAACAAAAACGATGAATTTGACTACCATATGAACAACGACCTTGGCCGTATGGTATTGAATCCAGACGTGGTTGTGCGTTCGCGTGGGGTAATGGAAAAATGTTCTATGTGTATCCAAATGACCCAAAAAACCATACTCGATGCCAAACTAGAAGGCCGCGAAATCAAAGACGGTGAATTCCAAACCGCTTGTTCGAAAGCCTGTGGCACCGGCGCAATGGTATTTGGCGACATCAACGATAAGGAAAGCAAGGTGGCTGCGCTCAAAGACAATGATCGTATGTATCACTTGTTGGAACACGTAGGGACCAAGCCTAATGTCATGTATCAAGTTAAAGTGCGTAACACAGAAGCATAGTAAAACGAAAGAAAAATTAATCGTATGGCATCGCATTACGAAGCACCAATAAGAAAACCATTAGTCACCGGAGACAAGTCGTATCATGACGTTACGGTCGATGTTGCTGCTCCCGTCGAAGGGAGTGCCAACCGCCAATGGTGGATTGTTTTTGGAATCGCCCTTACCGCCTTTTTGTGGGGCTTGGGCTGTATCATTTATACCATCTCTACAGGAGTAGGTACTTGGGGTCTCAACAAAACTGTTGGTTGGGCCTGGGACATCACCAACTTTGTATGGTGGGTAGGTATTGGGCATGCAGGAACCTTGATTTCTGCGGTGCTTTTATTGTTTAGACAAAAATGGAGAATGGCCATCAACCGTTCGGCCGAAGCCATGACCATTTTTTCTGTAATCCAGGCAGGTTTGTTCCCGATCATTCACATGGGCCGTCCCTGGTTGGCCTATTGGGTACTGCCTATTCCCAATACCTTTGGGTCTTTATGGGTCAATTTCAATTCGCCCTTGCTTTGGGATGTATTTGCGATTTCGACCTATTTGTCCGTTAGTTTGGTGTTTTGGTGGACTGGTTTGTTGCCCGATTTTGCGATGATTCGCGACCGAGCAGTGCGTCCGTTTCAAAAGAAAATTTACAGCCTGTTAAGCTTTGGGTGGTCTGGACGTGCCAAAGACTGGCAGCGTTTTGAAGAAGTATCACTGGTATTGGCCGGATTGGCTACTCCACTGGTACTTTCTGTACACACCATCGTATCGTTTGACTTTGCCACCTCGGTGATTCCCGGATGGCACACCACCATTTTCCCCCCCTACTTTGTAGCAGGGGCTATCTTTTCGGGCTTTGCCATGGTAAACACCCTATTGATCATCATGCGTAAAGTGTCACACTTGGAAGACTACATAACTGTACAGCATATCGAGCTGATGAATATCGTAATCATGATTACCGGTTCTATTGTTGGGGTAGCCTATATCACCGAGCTGTTTATCGCGTGGTATTCGGGGGTTGAGTATGAGCAATACGCTTTCCTAAACCGTGCTACCGGACCTTATTGGTGGGCCTATTGGGCGATGATGACCTGTAACGTATTTTCGCCCCAGTTTATGTGGTCCAAAAAATTGAGAACGAGCATCATGTTTTCCTTTATCATATCCATAGTTGTAAACATAGGGATGTGGTTTGAGCGGTTTGTTATCATTGTGACTTCTTTGCACCGTGATTACCTGCCTTCATCCTGGACGATGTTCTCGCCCACTTTTGTAGATATTGGGATCTTTATCGGAACCATAGGATTTTTCTTTGTCTTGTTCTTGCTCTATGCACGTACCTTCCCGGTAATTGCACAGGCCGAAGTCAAAACAATTTTAAAATCCTCTGGCGAAAAATATAAAAAATTAAGAGACGGAAAATGAGTGATCAAGTAATACATGCGCTATATGACGACGACGATGTGCTGCTAGGTGCAGTCAAGGCCGTTGTCAAAGAAGAGCACCATATCGAAGAGGTCTATACGCCATTTCCTGTTCACGGACTGGACAAAGCCATGGGACTGGAAGAAACCCGTATCTCAATCATGGCCTTTATATATGGTTGTATTGGTTTGAGTGTTGCGGTTTTGATGATGAATTTTATCATGATCCAAGATTGGCCCCAAAACATCGGAGGTAAACCCAGCTTTTCATACCTAGAAAACATGCCGGCTTTTGTACCTGTTATGTTTGAGATGACTGTATTTTTTGCGGCACACTTGATGGTGATCACCTTTTATTTGAGAAGCCGATTATGGCCCTTTAAAAAAGCCGAAAACCCCAATCCGCTAACCACAGATGACAAATTTTTGATGGAAATTGCTCTTGGCAAAAATGAAAAAGCCCTTAAGGACCTTTTGAAAAAAACAGGAGCGATAGACATACAAGTAATTGATAAAGCGCATTAGGATGAAAAGAAAAGCTTTAGTAATGCTATCCGTATTGAGTGTCTTGGCTTTGCAGTCGTGTTTTGACCCTGCAAAACCCAACTATCAATATTTTCCCAATATGTACGAGCCTGTTGGGTACGAAACCTATGCCGACTCCGATGCCTTTGCCAACGGAGTAGAGGCACAGCTGCCTGTAGAAGGAAGTGTCGCCCGTGGTTGGACTCCTTATGCGTATCCCGACACCAACGAAGGCTATGAAGCGGCCAAAGCATCGCTACTATCGCCCCTAGAAGACACCGAAGAAAATCGTGTACAAGGCGAGGCTTTATACGGCATATACTGTGCGGTTTGTCACGGTAAAAAAGGAGATGGTCAAGGTATCTTGATGACCCGCGAAAAGTTTTTGGGTGTACCGAGCTATGCCGACCGTGAAATTACGCCCGGTAGCATTTATCATGTATTGATGTATGGACGAAATGCCATGGGTTCGCATGCCGGACAGGTCAATGCCGAAGAACGTTGGCAAATTGCACAACATGTAATGGCCTTACGCGCCAAATTAGTTAAATAAGAAAAAGCTTAGAAACGTATGTATACTTTTCCTAGTCAATTAAAAATAACCGCCCTTACCCTGATTCTTGTTGGATTTTTGGGTATTGTGTACGGATTTTTATCGGCCCCTACAACGGTAGCCGAAGCACAAGCCATGGTTGCCGAAGCCCATCACGGAGAAACCCATGCTGCAGCAGAGGAACACCCAGCCACCACTGCTTCAGACCATGCAATGGCCGCTGATACTGAGCACCATGCCGATGAGCATGCTGCTGACGAACACGGCGAGCACCTGTTACATCAATTGCAAAACAAACCCTGGGCTGCAGTGTATGTTGCCGCATTCTTCTTTATGATGATTGCATTGGGGGCCCTTGCTTTTTATGCGATCCAACGCGCAGCTCAAGCCGGATGGTCTCCAGTACTCTTTAGAGTTATGGAAGGGATTACAGGCTATTTACTTCCCGGTACCTTAATCGTCTTTGTACTACTAGCCCTTTCGGGAATGCACCTCAACCATTTGTTTATCTGGATGGATCCCGAAGTCGTTGCCCACGATAAACTCATTCAAGGAAAAACCGGATTTCTCAATGTTCCCTTTTTCTTAGCTCGTGCAGTCATTTATATACTCGGATGGAACACTTACCGGTATTTTTCACGCAGATTTTCCCTTGCCCAAGACAGCGCAACGGATATCAGCAACCACAAAAAGAACTTTAGAATTTCTGCGGGCTTTTTAGTGTTCTTTATCGTTACCGAATCGATGATGTCTTGGGACTGGATCATGTCGATAGACCCACACTGGTTTAGTACCCTCTTTGGCTGGTATGTCTTTGCTAGTATGTTCGTTAGCGGAATTACGACCATCGCCCTAGTGGCCATTTACCTTAAATCCAAAGGCTATCTCGAAAAAGTAAACGACAGCCACATTCACGACTTGGGTAAATTTATGTTTGGAATAAGTATTTTTTGGACCTATTTGTGGTTCTCACAGTTTATGTTGATATGGTACTCCAATATCCCCGAAGAGGTTACCTATTTTATCACCCGTATAGAAGACTACAACCTGCCCTTTTTTGGTATGTTGGTCATGAACTTTATTTTCCCCTTATTGATTTTGATGAACAGTGCCTACAAGCGACTCAATTTGTTTATCATCATGGCCGGTATTGTTATCTTACTCGGGCATTATATCGATGTATTTAATATGATCATGCCTTCGGCAGTGGGAGACCAATGGTTTATAGGCATTCCCGAAATAGGTGCTTTCCTATTCTTTTTTGGACTCTTTATCTATGTGGTGTTTAACGAATTGACCAAGGCACCCCTAGAAGCAAAAGGTGACCCCTATATGGGCGAGAGTGAACGTTTTACTTATTAATGATAAGAAAAGATAAATGACCCTTATACTTACATTTACCGCTTTAATTTTGGTGGCCATCTCCATTTGGCAAATCACTAAAATCTTTGAATTGTCTCAGGGCAATAAAGAAAACAACCAAGTGGCAACCTATGCAGACAACAACTACAATGGCAAATTGATGTTCGCCTTTTTGTTGTTCCTCTACGGATTGACCCTTTATTCGTTTTGGGCCTGGGGCGACGTATTGCTTCCAGAGGCCGCCTCAGAGCATGGATCAGACTATGACAACCTGATGTGGATTTCGTTTGCGATCATCTTTTTTGTGCAAACCATCACCCAAGCTTTACTGCATTATTTTGCCTATAAATACCGTGGAGAAAAAGGTAAAAAAGCGTTGTTCTATGCTGATAACGACCGCTTAGAAGCCATTTGGACCATCATACCGGTTATCACACTTTCGGGCTTAATTTTGTATGGACTCTACACCTGGACAGACATCATGTCTCCATCTCAAAATGAAGAAGCCTTGGTGGTAGAATTGTACGCGCAACAGTTTAATTGGAAAGCTCGTTATGCCGGATCAGACGGTGTGTTGGGCGATGCTAACGTACGTTTTTTACAAGATTTCGATGGTAAAAACCTAGTCGGTATCGATGCGACCGATCCCAACGGATTGGATGATGTAGTCGTTCAAGAACTACATTTGCCTGCGGGGCGCGAAGTGATTTTTAAGATGCGTTCACAAGATGTATTACACTCTGCCTACATGCCCTTTTTTAGAGCACAGATGAACTGTGTTCCGGGTATGATTACAGAGTTTGCTTTTACACCGGTAATTACTACTGAGGAAATGCGCCTTAGTCCTGAGGTACAAGCCAAAGTCAAAAAAATCAACAAAATCCGCAACGAAAAAAGTCAAGAACTTCTTGCCAAAGGCGAAGAAGCACTAGAACCTTACGAATTTGATTATTTATTACTTTGCAATAAAATCTGCGGAGCTTCTCACTACAATATGCAGATGAAAATTGTGGTAGAAACTCCCGAAGAATTTGAAAAGTGGATGGACCAACAACAAACTTTTGCCCAATCCATTCAATAACCTAAAAAAACAAAAGATATGTCAACAGCAGCAGCACACGTACACGAAGAGGATCACGGACATCATCACAAAGAAACCTTTATGACCAAATACGTCTTTAGTCAAGATCATAAAATGATCTCTAAGCAGTATTTGATCACAGGACTTTTTATGGGGATTATTGGTATTGCGATGTCCCTGTTGTTTCGTTTGCAACTGGCTTGGCCCGAACAATCATTCGGTGTCTTTGAAGTACTACTTGGAAAATGGGCACCCGATGGTGTGATGGATCCCAACGTCTATCTTGCCTTGGTAACCATCCATGGAACCATCATGGTCTTTTTTGTACTTACGGCTGGCTTGTCGGGTACTTTTAGTAACCTGTTGATTCCGTTGCAAATCGGTGCACGTGACATGGCGTCTGGATTACTTAACATGATTTCTTTTTGGTTGTTTTTCCTTTCCAGTGTCATCATGGTTATGTCCTTGTTTGTTGAAGCTGGACCTGCCGCTGCCGGTTGGACTGTTTACCCTCCTTTGAGTGCTCTGCCTCAGGCTCAGCCTGGATCGGGGTTGGGGATGACGCTTTGGTTAGTGTCTATGGCGATTTTTATTGCCTCCTCATTATTAGGCTCTCTGAATTATATCGTAACCGTCCTTAACCTTCGAACCAAAGGAATGACGATGACACGCTTGCCTCTAACGATTTGGGCCTTTTTTGTCACCGCTATAATCGGGGTGGTTTCGTTCCCCGTTTTATTATCTGCAGCCTTATTGCTGATCATGGACCGTAGTTTTGGCACCTCCTTTTTCCTTTCTGATATTTTTATTCAAGGAGAAGTACTGCATTACCAAGGGGGTTCACCGGTATTGTACGAACACCTATTTTGGTTTTTGGGTCACCCCGAAGTATATATTGTACTGCTTCCTGCACTGGGAATTACCTCAGAGATTATTGCTACCAACGCACGTAAGCCCATCTTTGGTTACCGCGCGATGATAGCCTCTATATTGGCCATTGCCTTTTTATCTACCATCGTTTGGGGTCACCATATGTTTATTTCCGGGATGAATCCTTTCTTAGGCTCGGTCTTTACTTTTACGACCCTTTTGATTGCCATTCCCTCTGCTGTAAAAGCCTTTAACTATATCACAACCTTGTGGAAAGGAAACCTACAGTTGAACCCGGCGATGTTATTTTCCATTGGACTAGTATCTACCTTTATTTCTGGGGGATTGACGGGAATCATCTTGGGTGATAGTACCCTGGATATCAACGTACACGATACGTATTTTGTCGTGGCGCACTTCCACCTAGTTATGGGTATTTCTGCGCTTTATGGACTATTTGCTGGGGTATACCACTGGTTCCCCAAAATGTTTAAGCGAATGATGAACAAAAACCTGGGGTACATCCATTTTTGGGTGACAGCAGTAGCCGCTTACGGGGTATTTTTTCCCATGCACTTTATTGGTATGGCCGGACTTCCACGTCGTTACTACACCAACACCGCTTTCCCTTATTTTGATGATTTAGCCGACATCAACGTGGTCATCACCGTTTTTGCATTGATTGCCGGGGCCGCTCAGTTGGTGTTTTTATACAACTTTATCCACAGTATGTTCTACGGCAAGCCCACCGAACAAAACCCTTGGAAATCGAATACTTTGGAGTGGACCGCACCCATTGAGCATATGCACGGAAACTGGCCCGGAAAGATTCCAAATGTACACCGTTGGGCCTACGATTATTCTAAGCCCGGTCATGAAGAAGACTTTGTGCCTCAGCATATTCCACTTAAAAAAGGAGAAGAAGAACTGCAACACTAAAGTTTTTTCATTCCCAAAAAATATAAGGCGCTACAGTGAGGTAGCGCTTTTTTGTTGAGGCCGTTTTAAACAATATCGACTTAATAATTATTGCAAGAGAACAATCATCAATGCGTTGAATAGTAATATATTTGAGTGATGAACGAGCATTTAGATCCAGAAGGGGAACATTTTTCAAAAGAAGAACACGATATAGATCGAGCATTACGGCCACTGAGTTTTGATGACTTTGCGGGTCAAGATGCCCTTTTGGAAAACCTAAAAATATTTGTCGCTGCTGCCAATCAGCGCGAAGAGGCCTTGGATCACACCTTGTTTCATGGCCCTCCTGGTCTGGGAAAAACCACCTTGGCCCATATTTTGGCCCACGAATTGGGGGTGGGTATCAAATTGACTTCAGGTCCAGTTTTGGACAAGCCGGGCGACTTGGCCGGGCTGTTGACTAATTTACAAGAAAGGGACATTTTGTTTATTGATGAAATCCACCGTTTGAGCCCCATCGTCGAAGAATATTTGTATTCGGCTATGGAAGATTACAAAATCGACATCATGATTGAAACCGGCCCTAATGCACGCTCGGTTCAAATCAGCCTTAACCCCTTTACTTTGGTTGGCGCTACGACCCGTTCGGGTTTGCTCACGGCCCCTATGCGTGCACGTTTTGGAATCACCAACCGCTTGGAATATTATTCTACCGAATTGTTAAGCACCATCGTTGAGCGTAGTGCATCGATCCTCAAAGTACCCATTGCCCCCAACGCCGCCATAGAAATTGCCGGACGAAGTAGGGGAACACCCAGAATTGCCAATGGGCTGCTGCGCCGGGTACGCGATTTTGCTCAAATTAAAAACGAGGGTAAAATTGACCTAGAAATCACCCGTTATGCCTTGCAGGCGCTCAATGTAGATGCTCACGGCTTGGACGAGATGGACAACAAAATATTGACCACCCTCATCGATAAGTTCAAAGGAGGGCCGGTTGGAATTTCGACCTTGGCCACTGCCGTATCCGAAAATGGAGAAACCATCGAAGAGGTCTATGAACCCTTTTTGATACAACAGGGGTTTATTGTCCGTACTCCCCGCGGACGCGAAGTAACCGAACGCGCCTACCAGCATCTGGGGCGCACCAAAAATAGTCAGGGAGGCTTGTTCTAAAAAGATGGCAGTATACCCTTCCAAGGCTGCATGGATTAAGCAAGAAGCCCAGGACTTGGGATTTCTTTCTTGTGGAATAGCAGAAGCTACTTTTTTGGAGGAGGAAGCCCCCCGCCTGGAACAATGGCTCAAAGCCGGACATCACGGGACGATGCACTATATGGAGCGGCATTTTGATAAGCGGTTAGACCCGCGAAAATTAGTCCCCGGAGCCCGTAGTGTGATCTCACTATTATATAACTATTATACCCCCCAACTGCAAAGCGATCCTGAGGCACCCAAAATTTCAAAATACGCCTATGGGACCGACTACCATTTTGTACTTAAGAAAAAACTAAAAAGGCTTTTTCAACGCCTCCAAGAGCGATTTGGTGCCATCCAAGGCCGGGTGTTTGTCGATTCGGCACCTGTGATGGACAAAGCCTGGGCAGTAAAAAGTGGTTTGGGCTGGTTGGGAAAAAATACCAATGTGATTGCTCCCAAAAAAGGCTCTTTCTTTTTTATTTGCGAAATCATCACCGATTTGGAACTCGAATACGATGCACCCATAACCGACCATTGTGGGACCTGTACCGCCTGTATTGATGCCTGTCCGACAGGAGCCTTATCTCCCTATCAAATTGATGGAAGTAAATGCATCTCCTATTTTACCATTGAGCTAAAAGACGCCCTGCCCCCAGCGATGCAAGACCAAATGGATCATTGGATGTTTGGTTGTGATGTATGCCAGACCGTTTGCCCTTGGAATCGTTTTTCTCAACCCCATCAAGAACCCCAATTTGCTCCTCATCCCGACCTATTGTCCATGACTCATGCCGATTGGGTTGAATTGACGCGCGAAACTTTTGATAAGGTTTTTAAATCAAGTGCCGTAAAACGCACTAAGTTTGAAGGGCTAAAACGCAATATTTCCTTTATTCAAGAGGGCTAAGAGCTCTGTCGTTGAATCAATTGGGTTTTAATCACCTTGGTCTTAAATTCGATTTTCTCTTTGGATTTTAAGGTTTTTAAATCCTTGAGGAATTGTGAGAAAATGGCCTTACCCATTTTCTTGCCCGGTTGATCAATGGTGGTGAGGGAAGGACTCATCAATGCCGAGACTTCCCAGTTGCTAAAACCAACAACGCCAACTTTTTCGGGGATGCTGATTTTTTGTTGTTTTAGGTAACGAATTGCCCCCAAGGCGGTCATGTCGGTATGGGCAAAAATCCCGTCGATATCAGGATGTTGTTTCAAGAGCTTTTGCGCTGCATCATAGCCTTGCGGTTCGTTTCCTTTTTCACAAATGTGCACGTAATCCGGCCGAAATTCAATGCCGTTTTTCTCCAGGGTTTTTCGGTAGCCAATAAAGCGATCGATCGCCACTTGAGGCATCAAGCCGCCACGGAAATGTGCTATTTTCCTTTTACCACGGTCAATAAGGTGTTGAACTGCCGTTGATGCAGCTTCTCTGTCGTTGATCACTACTTTTGATGATTGAGCAATCTTGGATACGCGATCGAATTGGATCAATACAGTGTCACTTTTCGATATTTCCTCAAGGTGGTCAATGTCATAGCTGTTATCTGCCAGCGAAAGAAAGATACCATCCACTTTTTGCTTGAGTAGGCGGCGTATTTGAATTTTTTCTAGTTCATAATTGTTCGATCTAAGCACGATGACCAGATAGTTGTTTTCTTCTGCTTTTTCTATTATTCCTTGCAAAAGCTTGCTAAAAAAATAATGAGCCATCGCAGGAACGATGATGCCTACTATCTTGGATTCTTTTTTCCGTAGGGAGGTAGCAAAGGTGTTGGGTGTAAAATCAACTTTTTTCACATAATCCAAGATCCTTTGTTTCGTAGCAGAACTGATATCCTGGTAATTATTTAATGCTTTTGATACGGTAGTTACAGAAAGATTCAACGCCTTTGCGATGTCCTTAAGGGTTTTCGATTTCATAGATTCGCAATCTTGAACCCATAAATTTATGAAAAAATCAAATCGAAAACGTTTTCGTGTTGAAATAAATTATTTAAATCGAAATGTGAATTTTATGTTAAGATTTAATCGTAAAATTGTAACAATAGGATTAGAATATTTCACAATTAATTAAACAAAACTAGAATGAAAAAAAATCTATTTACATCATTCTTCGCTCTGCTTTTTATTTTTGTAGCGCAGGGAATGTATGCACAAACAGTCAATGGAACTGTTTCTAGTGATGATGGACCACTTCCTGGTGCTTCTGTAGTGGTGAAGGGGACAGGTGTCGGTACAACTACCGATTTTGATGGAAACTTTTCCATTCAAGCTTCTACTGGAGATGTCTTGGAGGTGTCATTCGTTGGTTTTTCTTCCCAAGAAATCACCGTTGCTGGTCAAGACCAGATCGTTGTTTTTCTTGAGACAGACAACGAATTGGAAGAAGTTGTCGTAACTGGATATGGTTCACAAAGAGAGAAAGAAATCACAGCTTCGGTCGTAAAAGTAGAAGCAGAAGACTTTAACCAAGGAGCCATCAGCGATGCTTCACAATTATTACAAGGTAAAGTTGCCGGTTTGCAAATTTACAACCGTGGGGGTAACCCTAACGCTGCGGCAACCATCCGTTTGCGAGGTATCTCTACTGTTGGGGCAAACACCCAACCTTTGGTAGTTATCGATGGTGTAATTGGTGCTTCTTTAGCCAACGTAGATCCTTCGGATATCGAAACGATCAACGTACTTAAAGATGGATCTGCAGCTGCCGTTTACGGTTCTCGTGGATCGTCTGGGGTAATTTTGGTAACCACCAAGTCAGGTCGCGAAGGTCGAATTTCATTGACTTACAACGGTCAAGTTGGTGTAACAGAAGCATTAAACACGGTAGACATCATGACAGCTGATGAGTTTAGAGCTCAGCCTGGAGCCACCGATTTGGGTGCTTCAACAGACTGGGTAGACGCGGTAACTCGTCAAGCCGTAACACGCATTCACAATATTGCTGCAGCCGGTGGATCAGGAGATACTTCTTACCGTATTTCTGCTAACTTCCGTGATGTTGAAGGGGTATTGATCAGCTCTGACTTTTCGCAGTTCAACACCCGTTTGAACTTTACGACCAAAGCACTAAACGATAAATTAACCATCAATGTAAACACTGCCTTTACCAGAAGACAGCAAAACAACGGTTCGATGGAATCACTAAAATACGCAGTACTTTATAACCCCACTGCACCTATTTATGCTGCTGACTATACCTTAGGAGCATTTAACGGTGATCAGTTTGGTGGATACTTTGAGACACTTGGATTGTTTGATAGCTACAACCCTGTATCGATTGCTAATCAACAATTGAACCAAGGAAACAAATCAGAACTTAACTATAGTGTAAACGCAGAGTACAGCATTTCAGAAAACTTTTCTGTAAACCTCAACGCAGCGAGCCAAGTGAGCAAGTACTCAAATAAATTGTACAACCCCACTACACTTTACCGTGGAGGTAATGCTACTTCGCCTATCCGTAAAGGTTTAGCAGAATTTTACGATCAAACCTATAGCTTTAAGCTTTCAGAACTTTACGGTCGCTATTCTTTAGACTTTGGAAATACTAGTATGGTATTGACTGCTGGATATTCTTATCAACAGCAAAACTTCGAGGATCACTTCCTTTCATTGGGGGATTTTCCTAACGAAACTGCTGCAGGTATTGACTTTATCAACGCCATCGAATATTCACAAGATTTGCTAAATGCTGGATTTATTGGTGCGAACTCAAATGCAAGCCCAGACGATAAAATCATCGCATTCTTTGGTAGAGCAAACGTCACCATCGACGATGGTATTTTTATCAACGCTTCTTTACGTAGAGAAGGTTCTACCAAGTTGGGGGCCGAAAATCAATGGGGGGTATTTCCTGCCATTGGTTTAGGGGTTGACCTTAACAAATACCTAAGCTTAGGCGCAGACAAATTTAAAGTGCGTTTAGGATATGGAGTTACCGGTGCACTGCCTGGTCCTAACGGACTTTCTCAGCAAATTCGAGGATTCACCTATGACGGTGGACAAGGAGGTGGTTCTTCATCACCCTCACGTGATGCAAACCCTGACCTAAAATGGGAAGAAAAAGCAGAAACCAACCTTGGATTTGAATACCGTAAAGGGAAATTAGACGCTACCCTTGATTTATATACAAGAGACATCAGTGACTTTATTTTACAAAGAAGTGTTGATGTAGCGGTCTATCCTACCGGAACACGTTTTGAAAATGCAGGTAAATTAAACACCAAAGGAATTGAATTGGCGTTGAACTACCAAGTAAATGATTCGTACAACACTGGTATAGTATTTTCTTCATACACAACAACTCTTGAAGAATATGTACTCGAGGCTGGTGAAATGAGAGCAAACCTTGGAGCCCCTGGTCAAAATGCAACGGCAACAATTAAAGTTGCTCCTGGACAGGAGATTGGTCAAATATGGGGCCCTGTATTTGAAGGGGTTAATCCTGATGGTTCAGCTATCCTCGCTGATGTTAATGGTGATGGTCAACTTGTTGTTGGTCAAGATAGAGCTTTAGACGAAAATGTTGATTTTACTGTTTTAGGAAATGGTATCCCTGATTTTGAACTTGGATGGACAAACCAAATCAACTTTGGTGACTGGTCAATCAATGCATTCTTTAGAGGAGCATTTGGACACAGCTTGGTCAATACTTTCCGTGCGTTCTACGAGCCTCGTATCTCTACACAAGGATCCTATAATTACGTTAATACTGAGCTTGCTCCTGCCGGACTAACACAAGCGCGATTTAGCTCATTGTACGTAGAAAAAGCAGATTTCTTTAAGTTAGACAACCTAACTGTAACAAGAAACATCGACGCTAGTAATATAAGTGGAATTGATGCGATTCAAGTTTCCTTGAATGCCCAAAACCCGATTGTAATTACTAACTACACTGGATTAGATCCAGAGCCATCATTGGTCGATATAGGTGAAGAAGGAAATGGATCTGATGTTCTATCTCCTGGATTGGACAGAAGACAAAGTTATTTTGCTTCTAGATCTTTCACATTAGGCCTTAACATCAAATTTTAAACAAAAAAATTAAGTAATTATGAAAAGTATATTTAAAACCATGATGCTTTCTGCCATTGCTTCTTCTGTTGTAATTTCATGTACAGACCTAGAAGAAGAATTGGTAGGTGATATAACATCTGCAGTATCTGTCAGCGCACCAGCCGTAGGAGGTGCAGGTGGTGGAGGTGGAGATGCTCTTGCTGGAGCTTATTCTCAACTCCAGTGGTCAGGTACTGCCAACCACTTTAGCTACTTCAGTCTTCAAGGACTGACCTCTGACGAAATGGCCATCGCCGCCAAAGGTGGTGACTGGTACGATGGAGGTGTGCTAGTAGAAATGCACCGCCACACCTACGGACCTACCAACGGTATTATTGGAAATACCTGGGGTGGTCAGTATGGAGGAATCGGTGCGGTAAACGATGCGATTGCCAACTTGGGCTTATCGGCCAGCGAAATCAATCAAATGCGTGCACTTAGAGCCTATTTCTACTGGCGATTGATCGATATTTATGGAAACGTAAAAATCGTAACTCAACCCGGTCAAGACGCACCTCAAGCGAGCCGCGCTGAAGTATATAACTTTATCGAAAGCGAGTTACTTGCAGCCTTGGGTGCAACCGAAATTAGCGCAACAACTACCTTTGCCGATACTGGACTTCCCGCCAGCTCAAGTGTGTATAGAATTAACCGCTATGCTGCACTAGGAATGTTGGCAAAGTTATACCTTAACCACGCTGTTTACCTCGGTACAGAAGACGCAGCGACTTATGCCAAAGCCGCCACTGCTGCCAAAATGATTATGGATAGTGGTGTTTACCAACTTTGTGGTGCTGGATGTAGCGTACCTAACTTAGGTAAGCGTCCCGATGTAGATGAAGACCCAAGTACGCTTGATGGCTATGCTGCTGTGTTTGCTGCTAATAACGACAACAACCCAGAGCATATTTTTTCTGTTAACTTCGACGAAGCTACAGCAGGTGGGATGAACTTCTCTCAAATGACTCTGCACTATGCAAGTCAGTTGACTTGGAACTTCCAAGATCAGCCTTGGAACGGTTATGCAGCACTTGAAGAATTCTACAATTCTTACGATAATGGTGATGCTCGTAAGGCCAATAATTTTATCGTAGGTCCTCAGAAAGACTACGGTGGAAACGCCCTTAACGACTTTGCAGCTGATGATCCAGGAGGGATCGTACTCGACTATACTCCTCAAATCAACGAGTTAGAGCCTAACTCATTCCGCCAGGGAGGTGCAAGATTAGGTAAGTTTAGCTTTAAGCAGTTTGGACGCCCAGACATGAGCAATGACTTCCCCATAGTTCGTCTAGGTGATGTAATGTTGATCTATGCTGAAGCTCATGCTCGTAGTATTGGTAACTGGAACAATGCAGAAACTCTTGCTGCAGTAAACGCTATACGTTCTAGAGCTGGAGTGTCAAGTTTCAACTCTCTTACAGCTGATACTTTCCTAGCCGAAAGAGGTCGCGAAATGTTCCAAGAATCTTCACGTCGTACAGACTTGATTCGATTTGGAAAATATTCATCTGGTACTTGGTGGGAAAAAGGACCATCTCCTGCCCATAAAGCACTAATGCCAATTCCTTTTGATGCTGTTCAAACATCAAATGGAACCTTAACACAGAATCCCGGCTATTAATACCGCATTCTAATGGTTGAAAAGCTGCTCGAAAGGGCAGCTTTTTTTTATCTTGTTCAACATGAAAAAGCTAAAATATTATTGTCTTTGGGCCATTCTATTTTGGGGTTGTTCATCCGAACAACAGACACGCTTTGTGTCAATAGCTGAGCAAAGTGGTATTACTTTTGAAAACACCCTTTCTTACACCGAATCCTTTAATCCCTATACCTACCGCAATTTTTATAATGGTGGTGGAGTTGCTTTAGGCGATATTAATAACGATGGATTATTGGACATTTTTTTTACTGGAAACCTGGTACCCAATAAGCTCTATCTCAACAAGGGCAATTGGCAGTTTGAAGACATTACAGAAACTGCTGGAGTAGCCTGCGAAGACGTTTGGTCTACAGGAGTGACTTTTGTGGACATCAATAGCGACGGACTGCTGGATGTCTATGTTTGTAAATCGGGTAAACCCGGAGGGCCCAAACGCTATAATGAACTATTCATCAACAACGGTGACCTAACCTTTACCGAAGCCGCCAAAGAATATGGTTTGGACATCATCGGTTTATCAGTGCATGCCGCTTTTTTAGATTACGACAAAGACGGGGACTTAGACTGTTATATCCTCAACAATTCCATCCGCTCTGTTGGGGGGTATGACCTGATCAAAGGGCAACGCGAAATTCCCGATCCCAACAACAACGGTAATAAATTTTTAGAAAACCGCAACGGAAAATTTGTCGATGTAACCCAGCAGGTTGGCATGTATAACAGCGCCATAGGTTTTGGACTTGGGATTACTGTAAGTGACTTTAATAACGATCAATGGCCTGATTTGTTTATCTCCAATGATTTTTTTGAAAAAGATTACCTCTATATCAACAACCAAAATGGTGGGTTTGATGAAGCCGCCGATACCTATTTTGACGCATTATCTATGGGGTCTATGGGGGCTGATTCGGCCGACCTTGACAATGATCTCTACACCGATTTATTGGTTACCGAAATGCTCCCAACTACTTTAGAACGAAAAAAATTAAAGGTGAAGTACGACTCCTGGGATAAGTTCAGCCTCATGCTGAGGCAGGGCTACAGTAAACAATATCCTCGCAATGTACTCCAACGCAATATGGGAGATGCCGGATTTTTTGAAATCAGTAGAAAAACCAATATGGCCGCCACCGAATGGAGTTGGGCTTCTCTGCTTTTTGACATGGATAACGACGGATTAAGAGATGTTTTTATTGCCAATGGAATCAACAAAGATCTCTTGGACCGCGATTATCTTTCTTATATGGCCAATGAACAACAAGTGCGCGCCATGCTTAAAGACCGCCAGCAGGTAATCAAAAACCTGATTGATATCATGCCGTCGGCCGCCGTGCCTAACGTGGTATATCACAATCAAGGTGCTTTTGAATTTGAAGAGAAAACCCGTGAATGGGGCCTCGCTACCCCCAGTTTTAGCAACGGTAGTGCCTATGGCGACCTCGATAATGACGGTGACTTGGATTTGGTGGTCAACAATGTCAATATGCCTGCCTTCGTTTACCAAAACACAACCGATACCCTGCAGAACAGAAGCCTTAACCTCAAATTGACTACCGCCTCCAAAAACCGACACGGACTAGGGGCAAAGGTTTTTGTTTACTACAAAAAACAAAAAGCCATGGGTGAATTGTACCCCTCTCGGGGATTTCAATCATCGATTCCTCACCGGATGCATTTTGGGGTAGGAAATATAAAAACAGTTGACAGCGTACGTATCGACTGGCCCAGCGGTATGTCTAAGCTTTACCAAAACCTACCCACCAACCGACTTGTGGAATTGGATGAAGCCACGGGCAGCTCCCGAGTCCGCAATCGTTCAATCCATGTAAAATCTAGTCCACCAAAGCCTTTTGACTTTGTCCATCGTGAAAACACCTTCAGTGAGTTTAACAAAGAACGATTGGTTACGCAAATGCGCAGCAATGAGGGCCCTGCACTGGCTGTTGCAGACCTAAATGCCGATGGCATTGAAGATGTCTATGTTGGTGGAGCCAAAGGGCAGTCGGGCGTACTCTATTTAAGTATTTCGAATCATACCTACCGCAGTCTTACCATACCGTTTGATCAAGACTTGGCCTCGGAAGACACCCAAGCGGTGTTTTTTGATGCGAATAACGACCATCATCTTGACCTCCTGGTGGCCAGTGGTGGCAGGGCTTTTTCTGAATTTTCACCAGACCTCAATGACCGGCTATACCTCAATGACGGAAAGGGGAATTTGACCAAATCGGATGCCGCCCTTAAGTACGAGCGGTATTTTTCCTCCAAAGCCCTAGCCGTATCAGATTACAACCGCGATGGCCATCCTGACTATTTTGTGGGCGAACGTTTTAACCTACAGACAATTGGTAAAAAAAGTACGGGCTTCTTGATGCGCAACGACGGGCAAGGGACATTTGAGCGAGATCCCCAAGCGGCACTCGAACAACTGGGGATGATCACCGATGCAAAATGGGTGGACCTCAATAAGGACAACTGGCCCGATTTAATTGTCGTTGGCGAATGGATGCCCATTACTATTTTGATCAACAATAACGGGTTTTTTGAAAACCAAACCAAAACCTATGGATTAAGCCATACCGTTGGACTTTGGAATAGCCTACATATCACCGACCTTAATGATGACGGAATGCCCGATCTTTTGGTGGGCAATCACGGTACCAACACCTTTATGGAAAAGGGCATGCGGCTATACATCAATGATTTTGATACCAACGGTTCGGAAGAGCAAATCCTCTGTTTGCAACGCCAGGGAAAATATTATCCTTTTCTGGATAAAGATGAACTAATTGCCCAGCTTCCATCCCTCAAAAAAAAGTTTACCTACTACAAAGAATACGCGACCAAAACCATGGAGGATTTGTTTGAACCCGACGTGCTTGCCTCTGCTCAAATTCACACCATCGATGTCCTGCAGTCAGTCGCACTTATCCAACAGCCTTATGGGTTTAACACCGTTTCACTACCGGAAGAAATTCAGTATGCTCCTGTATATGCAATAGCCGAAGTGAACGACCTAAAAACAGGTGAAAGAACCTTTTATCTGGGCGGTAATCAATATCTTGTAAAACCCCAATATGGAAGCTATGACGCCTCAAAAGGATGGGTCTTAAAATATACAGATACCCCAGACAAATTGCCTAAATTTGCAACACCAAAAGCGTTGAATATTCCCGGGCAAATTCGGGCCATTAAGGCACTTAAAACGGAAGAGCAACAACTTTTGATTTTTGCGATTAATGATGAAGAAATACGATTTTATGCAATGGACTAATTTCAAACACGCGATTCAGATATTGTTTTTGACGTTTTTAGCGATAGGGTGTAGCTCAGAATACGATCGAAAAGTCAAAGAAGGGCTTGCTTCCCAAGAAGAATACCCCGAACTGATTTTTGGTTTGGAAATGGGACAGACCCAAAAAGAATTTTTTGGACGTTGCTGGGAACTCAACAAAGAGGGGCTAGTCGCTCAGGGACCGAGTAATCAGTATGTAAGGCATGTTTTGGATGCCAATTCCCCTGTATATCAACCTGAAAAAAGCATGGAGATGCTTTTTTATGGGCTTTTTGACACGGCCAACGTCATGCGTGGAATGCGCTTTCGAATTTCCTATATGGGATGGGGGCCTTGGATAGAAGACATGCAATCTGAAAATTTAATGGAGTCTGTCCAAACGATGATGATGGATCTCTATGGAGGAAATCCCTTTTTTGAGCTTAAGAAAAAAGTTAATGAACAGCCCATCGCAGTCAAAATAGACGGTAACCGTCAAATCACGGTTTTTGTTTTTGACAACCGTCATGTACATGCCATCATTGAAGACCTGAATTATAAATCATGAGTACCTATCCTACAAAAAACATCCTATCCTTGGTGTTAATCCTTGGCCTTATAGGATCTTGTACAACCCATCAAGACACACTCTTTCAATTAAAAGATCCCGTAGAGATCGGCATGCCTTTTTCCAACGACCTAAGCTTTGATAATGATTTTAATGTATATAAATACCGAAATTATTACAACGGGGGTGGGGTTTCGTTAGGAGATGTCAACAACGATGGTCTGCTTGATGTGTACCTAACAGCCAACCAATTGCCCAACAAATTGTTTCTAAACAAAGGAAATTTCACTTTTGAAGATATAACAGACAAGGCCGGTGTAGCAGGAACCAAAGCCTGGTCAACTGGGGTAACCATGGTCGATATCAATGCCGATGGTTTTTTGGATATCTATGTCTGCAACTCCGGCGATGTGCAAGGAGACAACAAGCAAAACGAGTTGTTTATCAACAACGGTGATCTAACCTTTACCGAACAAGCAACAGCCTATGGCCTAGATGACAGGGGGTTTTCGACCCATGCAACTTTTTTTGATTACGACAAAGACGGCGACCTAGACGCCTATCTGTTGAACAATTCATATCAGGCGATTGGTAGTTTTGACCTTCGCCGGAATGAGCGTCCCAAAAGAGACGCAGCGGGTGGTGACAAATTGATGCAGAACAACAACGGTGTTTTTGTCGATGTAAGTGAACAAGCGGGTATTTATGGAAGTGTCATTGGCTTTGGCCTGGGTGTAAGTGTTGGCGACCTCAACAACGATGGTTGGGAAGATATTTTTGTGTCAAACGATTTTTTTGAAAGAGACTATCTATACATCAATCAAAAAGATGGGACCTTTAAAGAAGATCTTATCAACCAAATGCATTCGATCAGTGGGGCTTCGATGGGGGCAGATATGGCCGACATCAACAACGATGGCCACAACGACCTATTTGTCACCGAAATGTTGCCGTCCGATTATCAACGCCTTAAAACTGTGACCACTTTCGAAGACTGGAACAAATATCAATATGTGGTCAATAACGGCTACCACCACCAGTTTACCCGGAACATGTTGCACCTAAACAATGGCGATACTACCTTCAGTGAAATTGGCCGTTGGGCAGGGGTAGAGGCCTCAGACTGGAGCTGGGGTGCACTATTCTTTGACATGGACAACGACGGCTACAAGGACCTGTTTATTGCCAACGGTATATACCAAGACCTGACCGATCAGGACTATTTGCAATATGTAGCTAGTGATGAAGTGATCAAATCCATTGTTCAAAATAACGAGGTGGATTACAAAAGACTCATTGATATTATTCCCTCCAACAAGGTTCCCAACCATGCATATCGCAATACGGGAGGTATTGGCTTTGAAGACTTTAAGGGATCTGGTTTGCAGCTCGATAGCTTTTCAAACGGGGCGGCCTATGGAGATTTAGACAATGACGGCGATCTCGATTTGATCGTCAATAACGTCAATATGCCTCTTTTTGTATTTCAAAATACAGCCACCCAAAACGGAAACAATTACCTCAAAATTTCCCTCGAAGGAACAGCGCAAAACCCTCATGCATTGGGAGCCAAAATACAAGTCAAAACCGCCAGCAATACGCTGTTGCACGAAGTGCAACCCGTAAGAGGATTTCAATCGAGCATGGACTTGATTGCCACCGTGGGGGTAGGTAAGGCTACCGCGGTAGACATAAAGATTATTTTCCCTTCGGGGAAACAATTACAGGTTGAAAATGTTTCCACAAATGCGGCCTATACTTTTTCCGAGAAAGATGCGCTTATTGTGGAGCCTGAAAGCCTAGTTCCTCCCACCTATTTTTACCCCCTAACGGATACCAACTTGCCAGAACAGCAAGAAAACACCTTCGTAGATTTCCATCGTGAGCGACTCAATTACCACATGTTGAGCACCCAGGGACCCAAAATCAAATTGGCTGACTTGGATGCCGATGGACAAAAGGAAATGATTTTTCCTGCGGCCAAGGGATACCCTAGTCAAATACTTAAGCAAACGGCTAAGGGATGGATAGTTGACACTAAAAACATCCCACTTTTTGATGCCTTAAAAGAAATTGAACACATTGAAACAGCAGTCTTTGATGCCGAAAACGATGGAGACCTAGACCTCTTGATTATTTCAGGGGGTGTAGAAACAACCATTTATTCTTCTTACCTCAAAGACCTGCTTTTGCTCAATGATGGAAAAGGAGGTTTTAGCCAAGCCCCTGAAGCGCTTCCTGAGACGCTCAATCAATTGAGTACCCAGGCGGTAGCAGTAGCCGACATAAACGGAGATGGATTTTTAGACCTTTTTATTGGTGAACGCTCGGTCATTGGCGCCTATGGTCAACTTGGTTCGGGCTTTGTATTGATCAATGACGGTCAGGGAGTTTTTGAAGACCAAACTCAACTATGGGCTCCCGAACTACAAGAGGCTGGACTTTTTACATCGGCTGTTTTTTATGATTTTGACGAAGATGGAGACCCCGATCTATTGGCAACGGGTGAATTTATGGGTCTACAGATCTATCGCAATGACAACAATCGGTTTGTGTACCTTAAAGAACATCCACTCGCAACCCAAAAAGGCTGGTGGAATAGCCTAGCGATGATTGATGTGAACGGAGATGGTCGTGAGGATTTGGTGGCTGGCAACCACGGAGAAAACAGTCGGTTTAAAGCAAGCCCCGAAACACCTATACGTTGCTATTACAATGATTTTGACGACAATGGCAAAGGCGAAGGAGTGATGACCTTTATGACCCCCAACCAAGAAGAATATCCCTATGCGCTACGGCATAATTTAATCAGTCAGATGAAAAGCCTAAAAAAGAAATTTCCCAATTTCGATACGTTTAAAAATGCGCAAATACAGGATATTTTACCGGTTCAAAAGCTACAATCGAGCGTGGTGTGTGAGCTCAACGAATTGAAAACCAAATTGTTTATCAATCAGGGCGATTTTAAATTTGTCGAGCAACCTTTACCCGAGGCCGTGCAATTTAGTCCTGTTTATGCTATTGCTGCTTTGGATTATGACAAAGACGGAGACCAAGATTTGTTGCTTGGTGGCAATCTATACGAGGTAAAACCTGAGGTAGGTATCTATGACGCAAGCTATGGTACCGTATTAGAAAATACTCCAAATGGATTTAGCTATCACAAAGACGGTTTAGGCTTTAAGAGTCAAGGACAAACCCGATCGATCGTGGTAGATGGTGATCAGATTTGGGTAGGACGCAACAAAGACCGTGTACTTGGTTTTACCTTAAAAAATGACCATGAATAGACGTTTACCCTTTGTGTTCGGACTTCTATATTTGGTATTGGCTTGTCAGCCTGCCGAGCCTATTGCACCGCACCCCATCGCTTTTGAAGAACTGACCCCCGAACAAACCGGCATTACCTTTGAAAACACCTTGGAGTATAAACCCTATCTCAACATTATCGATTACCTCTACTATTACAACGGAGGAGGTGTAGCCGTTGGGGATATCAACAACGATGGTTTGGAGGACCTTTTTTTCACGGCCAATTTGCTGCCGGATAAATTGTACCTCAACAAAGGCAATATGCAGTTTGAAGATATTTCTCAGCTGGCAGGAATCAGTTCATTACCTACCTGGTCCAACGGGGTGACCATGCAAGACATCAACAACGACGGCTGGGTAGATATCTATGTAAGCAAGGTGCCCATGAAAGGGCTTTTTAAAAACGAACGCCACCACAATTTGCTTTACCTCAACAATGGTGACATGACTTTTACGGAAGTTTCCAAAGACTACGGTCTTGACTTTTCGGGATTCTCGACCCAGGCCGCTTTTTTGGATTACGACCGCGATGGCGACTTAGACATGTATCTGCTAAATCACGCTGTACACTCGGTAAGAAGTTATGGCTCGGTCGCAAAACGGAGTGAAAAAGACTCGATTTCGGGCGATCGTTTTTATAAAAACATGCTGGTGGAGGGCCAAGCGGGTTTTGTTGATGTAACCGAAGAGGCAAAAATTCTCAGTTCACCCTTAGGTTTTGGTTTGGCCATTACCACTACCGATATCAACAACGACGGATGGCCAGATCTTTATATAGGAAATGATTTTCATGAAAACGACTATATCTACATCAACAACCAAGACGGCTCGTTTACAGAGTCTTTTCAGCGTTATTTGACCCACAGTTCTCGGTTTACCATGGGGGTAGACATAGCCGATCTCAACAACGATGGCGCATTGGATATTTTTACCACCGACATGATGCCTTTTGAGGCCTATATAGCCCTAAAGTCTGGAGGAGAAGACACCAACAAAGTCAATCAAATAAAGGAAAACTTAGGCTTTGAAAATCAATATTCACGTAATCACCTTCAACTTAAACGACCCTATGGCGACTATGCTGAAATTGGTTTATTGACCCAGACCTATGCCTCCGATTGGAGTTGGTCGGTACTTCTTCAAGACTTTGACAACGATGGACGTAACGATATTTTTATCACCAACGGAATCGAAAAAAGGCCCAATGACCTCGATTATATCAACTATTTGAGCAACAGTAAGTTTTCTGAATTTGTAGAAACAGAAAAAAATGAAGCCAAAAAAGACTTGATTGCCAATATGCCTACCCTTAAAATCAACAACTTACTTTTTCACAACAAAGGCGATTTAGAATTCGGCACTCCTTCCGTTTCTTTTATCGGGAGCCCATCCTACACCAACGGTTCGGCCTATAGTGATTTGGACAACGATGGCGACTTGGATTTGGTCCTTAACAACCTAAATGCCCCAGCCACCATTCTCCAAAACAAAACTTCCTCCACCGAGGGTAGCCTGTCAATACTTCTCGAGGGGGCTTTGCGTGAAGGCAGTAAAATCACCCTATACCATCAAGGACAGCAACAGACCAAAGAAGCTGTTCGTGTGCGCGGATTCCAATCCAGTTCGACCCCCCGCGTCCATTTTGGTCTCGGACAAACTACCGCTGACTCCCTCCATATTCGCTGGTCCAACGGAAAGGAGCAATGGGTAAATGGGCCTTTTAAACCCTTTGAAAAAATACAGTATGCACCTAGCGATTCACCTCAGCATACCTCAAAGATCCAACACCCAAGATTTAAGATTTCTATTTTGCCCTTTAAGCATATTGAAAACACCTACCTAGACTACGAAAGAGAACAACTCATTCCCGAAAAACTTTCACGCGAGGGACCCGCGGTGGTCTATAAAGATTTTAATGGTGATGGCACCAAAGATTTGTTTTTTGGAGGTGGACGATACCAAGCATCCCAACTTTTTGTGGCCAACCGTAAAGGAGGGTATGATCTACAAGACATTGAAGATTTTAGAAAAGATGACAAATACGAGGATGTGTCTGCTACGGCCTTTGATGCGGACAACGATGGGGATTTAGACCTATACGTTGTAAGTGGTGGAAATGATTTTAAGGAACAGGACCAATATTTGATGGACCGTATCTATATCAACGACGGAAAAGCAAATTTTAGACGGCTACCTGTTTTTCTTCCCCAAACCAACGGCAGTGTTGTGGTGGCAGATGATATCGATAATGATGGCGATCAAGACCTATTTGTTGGCAGTCGATCCATTCCCGGAGCGTATGGCTTGAGCCCCCATAGTTTTATTGTTCAAAACAATGGCAACCTCACTTTTGATCCGGTTTGGAAAAATCGCTTAGGGATGGTGACCGATGCCGTTTGGCACAATATAGACGATGACCCAGAAAAAGAACTTTTGGCTGTTGGAGATTGGATGCCTGTGATGGTGCTCGACCGTCAACCGGACGAAACCTACCAAATGGCTATATTGCCCGAAAGTTTAGACCACTATGGGTTATGGAATTCACTCAAAGTCGTAGACCTAAACCAAGACGGGCGAGAAGATCTCCTGTTGGGAAATGTGGGCCAAAACTTCAAATGGCAACCTTCTAAAGAAAAACCGGTAACCCTCTATTTGGACGATTTTGACCAAAACGAACAATTGGATCCCCTTATTTTTTATGACTTTTATGGCACCCAACGTCCGTTTAATACCAAAGACAATTTGGGGCAACAATTGCCGATGATTAAGAAAAAATTTACCAGCTATACCAAATTTGCCAAAGTAGAATCCATTACAGATTTGGTTGGCGCCAAAGAAAAAGACATCCTAGAAATCAAAAAAATAACTGATGCTCGTTCACTTTTTTTCTTAAAAACAGACAAGGGGTATCAAGTCAACCCCCTACCCAAGGAAGCTCAATTTAGTAGCATCCTAGATTTTTATTGGGAAGAAGAAAGTCAAAGCCTCTATTATTTTGGCAATACCAACCAATTTGTCACCGAATTGGGTCAGCAAACCGCCAACCCGGCAGCCATAGCCATGTTTGACCCCTCTCAAAACACCTTTGAACACCAAGAATTTTTACCTTTACCAATAAAAATTAATCCAAGGAAGGTGATTCTATTGGATGATGGCACCTTACTCGTGTCAACCAACGACGATTATGTATATTTAATTTCCAAAAACAAATCCAATGAGTAAGTTAAAACCCCTATTACTCGCCGTATTATTTTTAACCTATAGCTGTGAAGAGGACTCTAGCTATCGCGCCAAACTTCAAGACCCCAGTCTTTTTATTGCCGCCATGAAAAACCTATCAGACATCGTGGTGTATGATATTTTTTCACCTCCGGTAGCCTCACGTGTATATGTTTATCCGGCCATTGCAGCCTATGAAACCATGCGCATGGCGCAGCCCGAAAATTACCGCTCATTGAGTGGGCAGGTCAAAGCACTCAACCCACTTCCTCTTCCAGAAAGTGACCGGGTTGATTTTCATTTAGCCTCACTTTTAGCCTTTAATAAAGTGGGTAAAATGCTGATCTTCTCGGAAGATCGTATGGATCAATTTCAGGCTGCTTTGGACGAAAAAATAAAAAACTTTGCTGTGCCTCGATCGGTGCGCAAAGCATCCGAAGCCTATGCAGAGGTTGTGGCACTACATATCAAAGACTGGGCTGATGGCGATAATTATAACCAAACCCGAACTTTTCCAAAATATACAATCATCGAGGGGGACCGCTTTTGGAAACCCACACCTCCCGATTATATGGATGGCATTGAACCCCACTGGAATCAAATCCGAACCATGGTTTTGGACTCTGCACAGCAATTCCCACCCAAAGATCCCCTTCCCTTTGACCTGACCAAGGGTAGCCCCTTTCAAAAACAATTGCAACAAGTCTATGAAGTAGGAGGTAGCCTTGGCGAAGAGGAACTTGAAATCGCAAAATTTTGGGATTGTAATCCCTATGTAACGCATCATCGTGGACATGCGATGTTTGCCACCAAAAAAATCACCCCAGGAGGTCACTGGATCGGTATTACCACCATCGTTACTCAAAAAGCAAATAGTGATTTTGCCCAGACCATCAATGCATTTACCAACGTAAGCATCGCCCTGTTTGATGCGTTTATTAGTTGTTGGGACGAAAAATGGAAAACCCTAGTGGTACGCCCCGAAACCCTGATTAACAAATATTATGATGAAGAGTGGTTGCCCGTTTTGCAAACCCCACCTTTTCCCGAATATACCAGTGGGCATTCGGTTATCTCACGGGCTGCAGCAATTACGCTCACCGATATCTATGGAGAGGATTTTGAATTTGAAGACACCACCGAATTGGAATACGGACTACCCGCTCGTACGTTTCCTTCCTTTATTGCCGCCTCCGAGGAGGCTGCAATTTCGCGTTTATACGGTGGAATACATTATATGATGGCCATCGAAGAAGGGGTGAATCAAGGAGAAAAAGTAGGGAAGTTTATCGTAGAAAAAATACAAACCCACCAGCCTCAAAACCAAGAATTAGCCGCTTCACATTAAATGCGGATTATGGAAAAAAAGCAATTATCATTCTGGCAAATTCTAACCATGAACTTCGGTTTTTTTGGGGTTCAATTCAGCTTTGGTCTTCAACAAAGCAACATGAGTGCGATCTACAAATATTTGGGGGCCGAAGAATCCGAGCTTCCCTTGCTCTGGTTGGCCGGCCCCATTACGGGACTTGTAGTACAACCCATTATTGGTGCAATTAGCGATGGTACTTGGTCGCCAAAATTTGGGCGTAGAAAACCCTTTTTTCTAATCGGAGCCATTATCGCCAGTCTTGCGTTGATTGCTATGCCGTATTCCAGTAGTATTTGGATGGCCGCAAGTTTATTGTGGATATTAGATGCGGCAAACAATATAGCACTCGAACCATATCGGGCCTTTATTTCAGACAAACTACCCGAAAAACAATATTCTCTTGGGTTTTTGATGCAAAGCTTTTTTACGGGCTTTGGTACTACTTTGGCCAACTTTACACCGGCCATACTCGTATCTTTTGGCATCTTGGCCCTAAGTGACAAAATGGACAACGGTATTCCTGTTTCGACCTATTGGGCTTTTGGAATCGGTGCGGTAGCCTCGACCTTGACCATTTTGGTTTCTGTACTCACCACTTCCGAATACCCGCCCACAGCAGAGGAATTGGAGAAAATCGAAGCCGAAAAAGCAGCTGGTCCACTCCTAAAACGCACCTTTGACAATATCGTCACCGCCATCAAAGAAATGCCACCGACTATGCGACAACTTATCCCGGTGATGTTTTTTCCATGGTATGCCATGTTTTGTTATTGGCAATACCTGACTTCAGCCTTGTCTCTTTCTCTCTATGACACCTTAGATCAAAGTACGTCCTACTTTAACCAAGCACAATTGCTCACCGGAAACCTTAACGGTACCTACAATATCATTTGTTTTGCGATTGCTTTTGGAATGATTCCCGTTGCCCGAAAGTTGGGTGCTCAACGTTTGCATTTTGTTAGCTTACTCGTTGGTGGAATAGGTTTGATGGTGATGCCTTATCTTTCTGATTCAATCCTTCTTTTCTCCATTCCCAACCCTTTCGGAAGCGGATCTATAGACGTTAGTCAGATTTATTTATTTTCATTTGGTTTGGGGATTACCTGGGCCAGTATGATGGCGATGCCTTACCAGATGTTGGCGTCCTCGATACCCTCAGATAAAACAGGGGTTTATATGGGAATTTTCAACATGTTTATTGTCATACCTATGATTATTCAAATTTTTTCCATGCAGTATTTTGTCTACGATTTCTTGGGACAAAATCCGATCAACGTCATTCGATTGGCGGGAATCTTTTTGATGATCGGGGGTGTTTTTTCACTATTTGTTAGAGTGAAAAAACAAACCACCTAATCCTAAAATTTACAGGCCAAAAAAATAGTTTACCTTTGAGCAAGCACCATGAGTATGCAAAAAGACCAACAAAGAAGGAAAGCACTCGTCTATCATGCTAAACCCAAACCGGGAAAGATAGAAGTAGTTCCCACCAAAAAATACAGTACCCAAAGAGACCTGGCATTGGCCTATTCACCTGGGGTAGCTATTCCTTGTCAGGAAATTGACAAGGAAAAAGCCAATGTATACAAATACACCAACAAAGGCAATTTAGTAGCGGTCATTACAAATGGCACAGCAGTTTTGGGGTTAGGGGACATTGGCCCGGAAGCCTCCAAGCCGGTCATGGAAGGTAAAGGGCTATTGTTTAAAATATTTGCTGACATTGATGTGTTTGACATCGAAGTTGAAGCCAAAGACCCCGAGGCCTTTATCTCGGCGGTCAAAGCCATAGCGCCTACCTTTGGTGGAATCAACCTTGAGGACATCAAAGCCCCGGAGGCATTTTTAATCGAACAGCGCCTAAAGGAAGAACTGGACATCCCTATCATGCACGACGACCAGCATGGCACGGCCATCATCTCCTGTGCTGCGCTGCTCAATGCCTTAGAACTGGCGGGCAAAAAAATTGAAACTGCAAAAATCGTCATTTCAGGAGCCGGGGCAGCAGCCATTTCTTGTGCACGACTCTACAAATCATTTGGTGCCCAAGGAAAAAATATGGTGATGACCGACAGCAAGGGAGTCATTCGCTCGGATCGTGAAAATCTTACGATGGAAAAACAAGAATTTTCCACCCAACGCGATTTACATACGCTTGAAGAAGCTCTAAAAGATGCCGACGTCTTTATTGGGCTGTCTCAGGCCAATATCGTGGACGAAAAGATGCTGCTCAGTATGGCATCCAACCCCATTGTATTTGCTATGGCCAATCCCGACCCGGAGATCAATTATGATTTGGCCTGTCGGGTACGTAAAGACATTATTATGGCCACGGGGCGTTCAGACCACCCCAACCAGGTCAATAACGTATTGGGTTTTCCGTTTATCTTTCGGGGGGCGCTCGATGTTCGAGCAACAAAAATAAACGAACCCATGAAAATGGCGGCTGTCAAAGCCCTTGCCGAACTAGCCAAAGAGCCTGTGCCCGAACAAGTCAATGTCGCCTATGAAGAAACACGACTTTCTTTTGGTAAGGAGTATATCATTCCCAAGCCTTTTGATCCACGGCTGATCACCACCGTTCCTCCCGCTGTGGCCAAAGCTGCCATGGATTCGGGGGTGGCCACCCATCCTATCGAAGATTGGGAGCGCTATGAAGAAACCCTCGCGCAACGATTGGGGAATTCTCAAAAAATGGTCCGTGATTTACACGATCGTGCTCGTACAAAACCCAAAAGGGTGGTGTTCACAGAAGCCGATCAGCTCGATGTGCTTAAAGCCGCACAAATCGTACTTGAAGAAGGTATAGCCCAACCCATTTTACTCGGGCGTGAAAAAACCATCAAAGAGCTCATGCAAACCATTGAGTTTGACGAGGAAGTACCGATTATCGATCCTAAAAAAGACAGCGAGCAGGCCATTCGTGCCACCTATGCAGACTTGTTTTGGGAAGCCCAAAAAAGACAGGGGCGCACCCTTTACGATGCAGAGCGTTTGATGCGTGAACGCAACTATTTTGGCGCAATGATGGTCGTTAATGGAGATGCCGATGCTATGATATCCGGTTATTCAAGAAATTATCCACAGGTGGTTCGTCCAATTTTGGAAATCGTCGGTAAACAACTTGGCACCAAACGTGTCGCGGCAACCAACTTGATGTTGACCGAACGAGGACCTATTTTTCTATCGGATACGACCATCAATGTAGAGCCCAACGCCAAGGAGTTGGCCAAAATCGCCTATATGACCGCCCAAACCATGAACTTTTTTGGGATTACCCCCGTCATGGCAATGTTGTCCTTTTCAAATTTTGGTTCTTCCGAATTTCCTCAAGCCAAAAAAGTCAAGGAAGCAGTAAGTTTTTTACATCGATCATATCCTGAAATTGATGTCGATGGGCCCGTTCAGTCCGACTTTGCCCTGAACAAGGAAATGCTTAACGATCGTTTTGCTTTTTCTACCCTAAACCGTAAAAAAGTCAATGCCTTAATATTCCCCAACCTCGATGCGGCAAATATCACCTATAAACTGCTTAAAGAACTGAACAACACCCTTTCGATTGGCCCTATTCTAATGGGACTTCAATACCCGATTCATGTTTTACAACTTGGTGCTTCGGTAGAAGAAATTGTCAATATGACGGCCGTTGCGGTGGTCGATGCGCAACAAAAAGAAAAACAATAGCCTTAATGATTACGCAAATTCAAGGCAAACTGGTCGAAAAACATCCCACGCACGTTATCATCGATTGTGGAGGAATCGGTTATGAAGTCAATATTTCTTTGCATACCTATTCGCAGTTGGGAAATGACGAAAATCTAAAGCTACTAACCCACCTTCATATACGCGAAGATGCACATGTGCTATATGGATTTATGACTGAATTGGAACGAGCACTTTTCCGATTGCTTATCTCTGTGTCTGGAATTGGTACCAGTACCGGTAGAACAATGCTTTCGGCCATGGCACCGGCCCAAATCGAGCAAGCTATCCGAAATGAAGACGAAAAAACCATCCAATCGATTAAGGGAATAGGTCTCAAAACTGCACAACGCGTCATCATCGAACTCAAAGACAAACTAAAAACCTTGCCCGAAAGTGGCGAAATTCACCCTGTTTCAAACAATACTATCAAGGAAGAAACGTTATCAGCACTAGAGGTTCTTGGCTATCCAAGACGCTCTACCGAAAAAGTGATTGATAACCTTATTCAAGGCGCGCCCGACAGCACTGTCGAGCAGTTGATTAAGAGCGCCCTGAATAAACTTTAAAAGTATTGTTTAAGGCTCAAAAAAACGTTTTTAATCTCACCGTTCGCTTTCTTTTTTTTCTACTGCTTGTAGGGGGAGGAAGCACAGGCATGCTTTGGGCCCAAACGCAACAGGCTACTCCCACGATTCAAGCAGAAGAAGTTGGGCGAATTACGCTACCTCCATCTACCTCTATAACCTCTGCGTACCGCTATGACCCGGTGACGGATCGTTATATTTTCACCCAATCTATTGCCGATTATCCCATTACGACTCCCTTGGTGCTGACCCCCGAAGAGTTCGAAGCCCGAAAATTACAAGAAGAAATCAAAGCCTATTTTAAAGAAAAAACCATCACCCTGAGTGGAAAGGATGCCAATTTAGAAGAAACCCAGAAAAATCTCTTGCCTGAGCTCTATGTCAACAACCAATTTTTTCAATCCATTTTTGGCGACAATACCATCGATATCAATCCGCAAGGGTCTATCGGTATCGATCTGGGGGTGCGTTATCAAACTAACGAAAACCCATCGGCTTCTCCACGCAATCGGGAGAGTTTTAGCTTTGATTTTGACCAACGAATCAATTTGAGTTTGGTAGGAAAAATTGGTGACCGCCTACAAATAACCGCCAACTATGATACAGAGTCCACCTTTGATTTTCAAAATTTAGTTAAAATTCAATTCAATCCCCCCCAAATTTATGATGCACTACGCCTAGACCAAGGTCAGTTAGTCGAAGATGCTACGGCCCTAAAAGAACGTTTTGAGGGGGCCAAAGAAAAACTGTCGGACGCGCAGCAAAAAATTAATCAGTACAAAGAAGAACTGGATGAGTACAAGCGTAAAGCCGAAAGTTTTGCCAAAAATCCACTGGCAATGGGTAATGATGTCGCCAACTTTATCGATGGCAAGGTTACAGAAGACGGCATCATCCAAAATATCGATTTGGGGAACGTCAGCATGCCCCTTAACAATAGCCTGATTCAAGGAGCGCAAAGCCTTTTTGGGGTTCGGGCCGACCTTAAATTTGGCCGTACCACCATCAGCGGTGTTTTTTCCGAGCAGCGTTCGCAGTCGCAAAATGTTACTGCACAAGGCGGAGGAACCTTTAGTGAGTTTGATCTTTTTGCCTTGGACTACGAAGAAGACCGTCACTATTTTTTGGCGCAATATTTTAGAGACCACTACGACCAGGCACTCAAAAGTTACCCCTATATAAATTCCAAGATTCAGATTACCCGTCTGGAAGTATGGATTACCAACCGGGGAGCGCAAACCCAAAACATCCGAAATATCGTCGCCCTACAAGACCTTGGTGAGGCCCTACCCGAAAACACCACTTTGCCTTCTCGTATTCCCGATTTTTTCAATGCCCGTGCCGTAGCGCAAATACCCGATAACGCTGCCAATAAACTCGACCCTAAAGCCATTGACAAAGGCGGGGTGCTCAACGAAGCAATACGCGACATCGCTAAACTCAAATCGGGTTTTGGCGCCTACAGCTCGTTGGTCCAAGAGGGGTTTGATTATGCCGTTTTGGAAAGTGCACGTAAACTCAATCCCAACGAATATCGTTTGCACCCGCAATTGGGGTATATCTCTCTTAACCAAAGGTTGAGTAATGATGAGGTTCTCGGTGTAGCTTTTCAATTTACCTTCCAGGGCCAGACCTATCAGGTGGGGGAGTTTGCCAACGGTGGAGTGCCGGGTACTACCCTCGAAGAGATACCAAACGCAGACCGCCCTCAGCTCAAAACCAACAGCCTGATTGTCAAAATGCTCAAAAGTAACCTGACCGATGTCAAACAACCGGTATGGGATTTGATGATGAAAAACATCTACAATACCGGGGCTTTCCAAATGACCCCCGATGACTTTAGGCTTTCCATTCTCTATACCGATCCTTCACCCATCAACTACATCACTCCCATAGACCCGCAGCTTTGGCCTTCAGGTTTGGACCAACAAATCTTGCTCAATACCTTTGCTTTAGACCGCTTGGACAACTACCAAGATCCCGTAGCCCAGGGCGACGGTTTTTTTGATTATATACCGGGTATCACCATCGACCCTCAGTTTGGACGCATCATTTTTCCTTCGGTAGAACCGTTTGGACGATTTCTTTTTGAGCTGTTGCGCGACCCAAAGAGTACGAATGAAAATTATGACTTTGAAGACTCCTACAACGCCAACCAAAAACGTTATGTATTCCAAGAATTGTACGCGCAAACCAAGGCTGCAGCCCTGGAGGCTACCGAAAAAAATAAATTTCAGCTCAAAGGGCGCTATAAATCCGAGGGCGGGGATGGGATACCGATAGGGGCATTTAATGTTCCCCGAGGCTCTGTACAGGTCACTGCCGGTGGACGTATCTTGCAGGAAGGACTGGATTATACGGTTAATTACGATATCGGCCGGGTTAAAATTTTGGACCAAGCCTTGATTGCGTCCAATATTCCCATCGATATTTCAGTCGAGAACAATTCGTTCTTTAACCAGCAAAACAAACGATTTTCCGGGTTTAATATCCAGCACCAATTGCACGAAAATGCGTATGTAGGTGCTACGCTCATCAACCTGAGTGAAAATCCCTTAACCCAAAAAGCCAATTACGGTACCGAACCGGTCAACAATACGATGATCGGCTTTAACACCAATTTCTCTACCGAACTCCCTTTACTTACCCGTATGGCCAACGCCTTACCTTTTGTAGAAACCGAAGTGCCTTCGCGTTTGTCTTTTCGGGGAGAAATCGCTTCGCTCAAAGCGGGCAATCCACGAAATGCCCAACTGCAAGGCGAGGCCAATGTTTATATCGATGATTTTGAGGGAGCGCAAACCACCATCGACATCAAAGGATTTACGGCCTGGAACCTGGCGAGTGTCCCTGCCAAAAATTTTACGGGAGCCGACCGGCCAGCCGGAGATATAAGTTCGGGATATGGCCGTGCCAAACTGGCTTGGTATTCGATAGACCCTATTTTTTATACTGCGCAACGACCGGATGGCATCAACAACGATGATGTATCCCTTAACACCACCCGAAGAATTTTTATCAAAGAGATTTTCCCCGAACAAGATTTAGTACAGGGCACTACTACGGTTCAAAGCACCTTGGATTTGGCCTATTATCCCGGTGAAAAAGGACCCTATAACGATGCACTTCCAAACAGCTTTTCGGCCGATCGAAAACAAAATTGGGCAGGGATTATGCGCCCACTCTCTTCGACCAATTTTGAACAATCCAATGTCGAATTCATTGAGTTTTGGCTCTTGGATACTTTTTCGACTTTGGACCAAGAAATTGCCGATGAAGCGCAGTTGGTTTTTCACCTGGGTAATATTTCGGAAGACGTGC
>Ga0255762_10000064_pt1 | contig 83882 bp, 59 predicted proteins | sample 101ome_16_FD_179962 | JGI IMG/M metagenome (GOLD analysis project Ga0255762, IMG submission 179962) | Coastal salt marsh microbial communities from the Groves Creek Marsh, Skidaway Island, Georgia - 101401AT metaG (version 2) | ecosystem: Environmental > Aquatic > Marine > Intertidal zone >...
CGATGAAACCGATCGATGAAACCGATCGATCGATGAAACCGATCGATCGATCGATGAAACCGACGTCGGACGTCGGACGTTCGACGCCCGTCATCGGCCGACGACGGAGGTCGCGATGCGGGTGTGCGTGCGAGGCGACCGCGCGAGCGTCGTGGACGGCGCGCGCGATGTGTTCCGTCGTCTCGGACCGGCGATCGCGGTCGAGCTCGGCCGCGTCGACGACGACGGACGACGACGCGATGGGACGGATGACGCGGAGGAGGAGGAGGACGTGGTGCGCTTGCACCTTCGAGCGGACCGCGCGCGGGCGAGACACCGCGTGGTGTTGTGTGAGGAGCTGTGCGCCACCGCGTTCGTCGCGAGCGCGAGGTGTAAGCTGTGGTGGATGACCCCGGCGTGGGGCACGAATGGGGGGGACGTTCCGGCGGAGACGCAGTTCGCGGTGCTCGAGTTGGGGGACGGCGACGGGTACGCGTGCGTGTTGCCCACGAGCGGGAACATCTTTCGAACGACGCTCGAGGGAGGGGCGAAGGGTGAGGTGTGGATGGTGGTCGAGAGTAACTGCGACGAGGAGTGCGCGATCGAGGTGGATAACGTGGTGGTGGTGGCGCGCGCGGCGTCGCCGTACGAGGCGATTCGCGAGGCGATGGCGGAGACGCGGCGCGTGTTGGGGACGTTTGAGTTGTTGGAGAATAAAAAGGTGCCGGAGACGGTGGATGTGTTTGGATGGTGCACGTGGGATGCGTTTTATACGGACGTGACGCCGGATGGAATAGAGCTCGGGGTGAAGGCGTTGCAAGAGGGAGGGACGCCGGCGAGATTCGTCATCATCGACGACGGCTGGCAAAGCGTGTTGCCGGATAAGAGTTATCGAAAGGTGAGTTCGAAGGAGACGTCGATTCCGGATCCGAACGCGGTCATCGTGCCGCCGCCCACGACGTCGGCGTCGCCGCCTCCCGGATTTTTCGCCGCGCTCGTCATGTCGTTTTACTGGAGTCGCTTGCACGCCAGTCGGTTTCGATCCGTGACGTGGCACGTGTTCAGATGGTTGGTGAATTACGTGTTTTTCCACGCGATGAAGGTGGTGGTGTCCAGCATGAGTCACTTTAATCACCGCGTGTACGCCGTCAAGGCGAATCACAAGTTCCAAAAGCTTCACGTCATCGGTCAAGGGATGAAAAAGTCGCTCTCGACGAGAGTGTTGCCGCAGTTTTTTAGAAGAAAGTTTGGCGCCGCGAGTCCGCGCGCGTCGCAGTTGAACCTGTTACCGGAGGCGGAGTCCGTGGATGGGTTAGCCAAGGTTGTGCACAAGATTAAGAATGAATTCGGCGTCGAATACGTCTACTGCTGGCACGCGTTGCTCGGGTACTGGGGTGGCATTCACCCCGACGAGGACAACGTCGCCAAGTACGGATCGGTGATGAAGTATCCTCGGCACACGCCGGGCGTGTTGACGGTTGAACCATCGCAGGCGTGGGATCCGCTCACGGTGGGCGGGGTCGGCGTGCCGAGTCCAGAGACACTAGCGCATTTCTACGTCGTCACGCACGATTACTTGTCGGCGTCGAACGTCGATGGGGTCAAGGTGGACGCGCAAGCCGTCATCGGCGCGCTCGGGTACAAAAACGGCGGCGGACCCGCGTTTGCCCGGCGCGTGCACATGGCGCTCGAGGAGTCTGTTCGGGCGCATTTCCCCGAAAACGGCATCATCAACTGCATGTGTCACTCCACGGAGAACATTTATAACTTCAAATCGAGCGCTTTGGCTCGCGCGAGCGATGATTTTTATCCCGCAAACGAGGCGAGCCACACCGTGCACATCGCCAACGTCGTGTACAATTCCATCTTCATGGGCGAGATCGTCGTCCCAGATTGGGACATGTTTCAGAGTAAACACATCGCGGGCGGTCTCCACGCCGCCGCGCGCGCGATCGGTGGGTGTCCCGTGTACGTGAGCGACCACCCGGGCAAGCACGACTTTGACGTCTTGCGCCGACTCGTCTTTCCGTCGGGACGCGTGCTTCGATGTCGACAACACGGTCGTCCGACGCGCGATTGCCTGTTCCGAGACGTCACGCGAGACGGTCGCACGGCGCTCAAGGTGTGGAATCGCAATTTCGTCAATTCGGTCGTCGCCGTGTTTAACATTCAGGGTGCGTCGTGGTCTCGCGCGTTGAACCAATTCGCCACGCACACCAAAAACGTGGCGCCGACGACGGCGGACGTGTGCCCGCGAGACGTCGAGGGCATCGCGGCGCGAAGCGCGAGCGGCGCCTCCTTCGTCGTGCGCTCGTTCCGTCGAGGGCACGTGCGGGTGCTCGGACTGAAGGAGTACACGTCCATCATGCTCGCGCACAAGGAGTGGGACATTTTCACCGTCGCCGAGGTGCTTCGCTGCGGTGACGTCGAATTTGCCGCGATCGGTCTGAGCGCCATGTACAACGGCGGCGGTGCCGTGTTACGCGTCGACGGCGGTCAGAACACCGCGAGCGTTAGCGCGTACGGCCTCGGTGAGTTTGTGTGTTACGCATCGTCCGAGCCGTCGTCCGTCGTCGTCGACGGACGAAGTGTCCCGACTCGGTTCGACGCGCGAACGCGCGAACTCGCCGTCGAACTCGGCGCCACCGAGGCCGCGCACGAGCTTCGATTCCAATGGTGAGAACGATAAAAAGTATAGTTGTTTGTTGTGATGCACGCACGTGTCTTCAACGCGCGTCGTTCGCCATTCCCGTATCCATTCGCGCGTCCGGGACGTCTCGTCAACCGTCTCCAGAACATCGCTCGCGATGCTGCCGCACGAGCAACCGCGCGCCGCCGCGCGCCGCGTCGAGGCCGACGACCCCCAAGATCTCGGCCCCGTGAGCAGCACGCCCGAGCTCATGGTGACCCGCGCGCTCGAGTTCGCCGACGTGACGCCCGATGATGTCGTCTACGACTTGGGATGTAACGACGGACGCGTGTGCGTCGCCGCGGCGCTCGAGCGCGGCGCGCGGTCGGTCGGCGTGGAGATTAACGCGCGCTCGTGCACGGTGGCGCGAGAGCGCGCGGCGAAAGGTGCGTCGAGATCGATCGACGCGTTCGGCGCACGACGAGGAGACTGACGCGTCGCGCGCGCGAACGCAGCCAACGCCGAGGCGAAGGAGGAACTCGTGCGCATCGAGCTCGCCTCCGCGTTCGACGTCGACGTCAGCGACGCCACGGTGGTGTTTGCGTATTTATTACCCAAGGGGAACGCGAAATTAGGCGAGAAACTGTTGCGCGAATTAAAATCGGGCGCGCGCGTGGTGACGTATATTTTTAAAATGCCCGAGGAGACGTGGGGCGAGAGACTCGTGCGGACGGAGAGTTTCGAGAGTTCGCGCGCGCGGTCGAGCGGCGTGGACACGTCGGCGTATAACCGCTTGTATTTATACGTAGTGTAGTAGAGTAGTAGCGAGAATCGCGTCGCGAACGCGTGTAAGAAGAACGTGGGAAGCTGTCGGTGTGTGGAATTATTAAGTGTGACTTTTAGCGCGCACTACACCGAGCGAACGCCGTGCGATTCGAGCGCTTACGCGCCCTTGACGAAGTCGATACCCTTCTTGATCTCGCCTTGGAGTTGCGGGATCATGGCGTCGAGCGCGGCTTGCTCGTAGTCGCTGAGAGCGCCGAGACCGTGAATGGTGTCGATGCCATCGCGGCCGAGCGTAACCTTGGAGGAGAAGAACGGCGCCTCGGTCACCTTGGACTCGACGTACGTGCACTCGACGATGTTCGCCTCACCGTTCTTGGCGCGCAAGCACGCATCGGCGAAGAGAGCACCCGCATACGCCATGGAGAGCGTGGCGGAACCCTTACCAGCCTTGGCGGCGACGACCTCCGTGCCGCCGTCTTGCGTGCGCTTGGTCAACGCGTCGATGTCGTCCGCGGACAAGTTGTTCGCCTTGGGCGTCGCTTGAGAGAACAGCGGCAAAATCGTGATACCGGCGTGACCACCGACGACCGGCACGTCGACGCGAGCCGTCTCGAGACCCGCCTTTTCCGCGTAAAACGTCTTGGCGCGCACGACGTCCAACGTCGTCACGCCGAAGAGCTTCTTCGCGTCGTACTTACCCTTCGACTTCAACACCTCCGCCGCGATCGGCACCGTCGAGTTCACCGGGTTAGAGATCATGTTAATCATCGCGTTCGGGCAGTTATCCGCGATCGCTTCCACCAATCCCTTGACGATACCGCCGTTGATGGCGAACAAATCGTCCCGCGTCATCCCCGGCTTGCGCGGGACGCCAGCCGGAATGATGACGACGTCCGCATCCTTCAACGCCGCCGCCAACTCACCCTCACCGGCGTATCCCTTCGTCTGCGCCGCCGTGTTCACGTGACTGACGTCCGCCGCGACACCCGGCGTGCCCGCGATGTCATACAGCGACAACTCGGTGACGAGCGGGTTCATCTTCATGAGCAACCCGCACGGTTGCCCGATCCCTCCCGCGGCGCCGAGGACGGCCACCTTGTACCCACGGATCTGTTGTTGACGCGCGAGCGTCGACGACGCGCATCGCTTGAGCGCGGAGGCGAACATAACGGACGGCTCGCTCGTTCGACGGAAAGTGTCGCCGCCGAGGCGATCGGGGATTTCCAGGGACGGATGCGTCGAGCGCCAGTCGGGACTCGAGCGCGAGTCGTGAACGGTGGATTTTTGGAGGTGTGTGAATCGTCAAGGCGAGGGGGTCGGGTGCGCCCTTCACGCGCGTCCGCCAGGCCGCGACGCCGCAGACGACGACGACGGACGAACGGGCGGACGCGATGGCGTCGACGGCGCGAAAACCGGGCGAGGACGTCACCGCGGAGGAGTTGTCGGCGTTCACGAAGAATTTGTTGGAACAGATGCAGGGACGGTTTCAGACGATGAGCGACGCGATCATCACGAAGATCGACGACATGCAGGCGAAGATCGACGAGTTGGAGCGAAGCGTGAACGAGATCGCGAGCGAGGCGGGGAAAGGGGCGAGCGAGGGGAACAAATAGGCGGGTGTTGGGTGTTGGGTGTGAGTGGATGTACGTGCGTAGCGTGATTGTTGTAAAAGAAGATTATGATGCGAAGAGAAATAACGCGTCGTTCATAACTCGTCTCGCGACGCCAAGCGCTGCGCGACGTCCTCGACGACCTCTTCGATCGTCTCGACGGCAGTCGCTGGATTTTTACCCTCGCTAAAGTAATCGGCAACCGCCTGAGCCGCCTTGGCGTAATCGCCGGATTCGAGCGCCTTGGCGAGCGGGTCCGGGAAGAGCGCCGAGAGGAGCGTCACCCAGGCGAGGATGAGAATGACGAGCACGGTGAACCATAGGATGAGACGCAAGGTCCACGATTGCTTGTCGATTTTCGTCGCCAGTCCGCTCGCGTCGGCGGATCCCGAGAGGACGACGTTTCCTTTGGGATTCCACGCCATTGTGGTGACGAAAATCATGTGCGCCTTCTTCACGGGCTTGATGAGGGTGAATTTTTGGGCGTCCACCACCTTGACCTCGCCCTCGGAGCTACCGGCGGCGATCAATGTGCCCTGGGCGTTCACCGCGAATCCGGAGATTGGTTCATTCTTGAAGATTCGCGCCTTGCTCACCACTTTCCATGTCGCGCAGTCCCATTTGACGACCCAACCCTCGCCGTCGAGGTTGACGCCCGTCCACGCCACGTTCGTGGACGCGTTCGTGCCCGGTCCGTACGCCGCGCCTCGAAATACGACGTTTCTTGCCCCGCTCTTCGCTATGGACTCGTCGAAGAGCGTGCGCACGCGCTCGCCTCGCTCGAGACTCCACACCGCCGCACCGCGACCGATGTTACTCGTCGTCGCGTTCTCCGCCGATGTCGTCAACAATCCGTCGCCGTCGGGCGCCCACACGATGTCTGTCACCGCCCCCATTTCGTGCGCGCCGAGCTCTTTCTCCACCTCCAACGAAGGCCACGATAAAATCTTCACCTCGCCGCTCTCCAAACCGAGCGCCAGCCTCGCGCCGTCGGCGTTAAACGCGGCGCACTTAATCTCTCTCTCGTCCGGCGTCACGCTCACCCTCGCCGGCAATCCCAAATCCGTGCTCGGTTCAATAACCCACGTCGACTCGTTCGCCGACGCCGACGTGGACGCACCGCTCGAATCCGCGCGTCCTCCGGCGCCTCCGGCGCGTCGTTCGCGCCTCGCGCGAAACACACCAAGCGTCCCTCCGAACGCGCACACGACGTGCTCTCGACTCGGATGCACCGCCAGTCGCTGCGGCGCGTCTTCATCCGTGTGCGTCCACGCCTCGGGGTCGCCCAAACACGTCGATCCGCGCCGTCCGTCCGTCGATTCCAGCGCCGCGATCAAGATTCGATTGGGAATCCCGCTCGACTTCTTCCCACCCCCGCCGGCGACGAGCGCGGTTCGGTCGTCCAACCACGCGCCGGCGTAGATGGGCTGCCCGTACTTTCGCGCTTTCGGCGGTTTCGCGGCGAACATGGCGGCGTCGCGTCGAGTCTCTCTCTGAGGGAATTCGCCACTTAACGACCCCGCGGTCGTCGTCGACGCTCGGCGCGCGCACGCACCGCGCGTCGACGCTCGGCGCGTCGCGCGCGACCTCGACCGTCGCATCGTCCGTCTCGTTCGCGGGTCCGCGTCCGCGCGTCGCGTGCATGCGCGCGCGAACGCCGAGCGCATCGTCGTCGTCGTCGTCGCGCGCGACCTCGACCTCGACCTGGACGACGACGCGCGCGCGCGCCTCGACGGAGATGTCGACGCGCGCGGCGCGAGGATGGATGTCGTCTCGCGCGCGCGCGTTCGCGCGAGTCGCCCTCGCGAACGGCGACGGAGGACGTCGAGGCGGTGAGACGTTCGTCGCTGCGGCGGCGTCGACGGCGCGACGGGACGGGACGCGCTCGCGCGCTGGCGGGTCGTCTTCGAACGCGGCGGCGTCGTTCGCGACCAAGGCGAGGACGCTGATGATTGTGGAATCGCCCGCCAAGGCGAAGACGATCGAGCGGTACCTGGGAGCGAACGCCAAGGTGCTGGCGAGTTACGGACACGTGCGAGACTTGGTGAATAAACAAGGGAGCGTGCGACCGGACGAGTCGTTCGCGATGACGTGGACGTCGACGACGAGGCAAAAGGCGGCGATGCGAGACATCATCTCGGCGTTGAAGACGACGGACGTGCTGTTGCTGGCGACGGATCCGGACAGGGAGGGTGAGGCGATCTCGTGGCACATGTTGGAGGTGCTGCGCGAGAAAAAGTTACTGCGAGACGATTTGGACGTGAAACGAGTGACGTTCGGGGAGATCACGAAGAGCGCGGTGCTGAGCGCGGTGGAATCGCCGAGAGAGATCAACGCGCCGATGGTGGACGCGTACATGGCGAGACGGGCGTTGGATTATTTGTTCGGGTTTACGCTTTCGGGATTGTTGTGGCGAAAATTGCCGTCGAGCGTGAGTCTGTCGGCAGGACGCGTGCAGAGCGTGGCGCTGCGATTGGTGAGCGAGCGCGAGGAAGAGGTCGAATCGTTCGTGAGTGAACCGTACTGGACGGTGAAGGCGTCGTTGGCGGCCGAGGACAGATCTGCGTTCGACGCTGCGTTGACGCACGTCGACGGAGCCAAGCTCGGAAAGTTCACCATCGCCTCGAGCGAAGAGGCGGATGCGTACGCGCGCCGCGTTCGAGAGTGCGACAGTCTGCGCGTGTCCGAGGTGAAACAGAGCGAAGCGAAACGCACGAGTGGACCACCGTTCACGACGTCCACGATGCAACAAGAGGCGAACAAACAGCTCGGGTTCGGGGCGTCGAGAACCATGTCGGCGGCGCAGCGACTTTACGAAGGCGCGGGCACGGGTGAAGGGTTGATCACGTACATGCGCACCGACGGCACGTACGTCGCCCCGCACGCCATCGAAACGCTCCGAACGACGGCGACGGAGGTCTTCGGGGAGGAGTACGTTCCGGAGTCTCCGAGGTATTTCAAAAAGAAGCAGAAAAACGCGCAAGAGGCGCACGAGGCGATTCGACCGACGAACGCGGGTCGTCTTCCCGCGCAGGTTGCGCGTCAATTGGGACCCGGAAGCGACGAGGCGCGATTGTATGGACTCATCTGGGCGCGAACGATGGCGTCGCAGATGTCCCCGGCGCTCACCGATCGAATCGCGGTGGAGATTGAATCCGCCGCGGGCGATTTGAAGCTCAAGGCGAACGGACACCGATTGAAATTTCCGGGCTACCTTGCAGCGTATCGCGCGTCCAGACCGGACTCGCCGCCGCCGTCTGACGACGCGTGGTTACCCATCTTGAACGGGGGTGAGGCGTTGCGGGTCGTCCCGGCTCGAGACGACGACGAATCCACGGGGTGCGAGGCGACGGAGCACAAGACGTCGCCGCCGCCGCGGTACACGGAAGGCTCCATCGTCAAAGCGCTCGAGGAGCGAGGCATCGGGAGACCGAGCACGTACGCGCCGATTCTCAAAGTGTTGGCGCAGCGCGAGTACGTGGTGAAGCAAGGCGCGGCGCTTGTACCGACGACGCGAGGTCGATTGGTGTCGGCGTTTCTCACCAATTATTTCGAGACGTACGTCGATTACGGCTTCACCGCCAATTTAGAGGAAAAGCTCGACGAAATCACGAGCGAACAGGTGCAGTGGAAACCTCTGCTCGAGGAGTGGTGGGTACCGTTCAAGGATAAGATTTCCTCGCTCTCCAACCTTCGCGTGAGCGAGGTCATAGACGCGCTCGACGAAAAGCTCGGACAGCATTTATTCGGCGAGGCGACGTACGACGGTCACGTGCACGTCAATCCCGATCAACTGTCTTCGACGTCCTCGGCGAGCGACTCGGACGACGAGGACGTCGTGACGGAAGCGCGACGGTGTCCGAGCTGTAAGACTGGACGATTGGGATTGAAACCGTCCAAGGTGGGCGGATTCATCGGATGCAGTCGGTATCCCGAGTGCGGTTTCACGCACCCGCTTCACCCCATTCGAGGCGCCATCGTAAACGACACCGACGATCCCGATTTCGTGTCGGCGTCGAGCGATGACGGCGTCATGTACCCGAAAACGCTCGGCGTCGATCCAGAGACGGGCAAAGAGGTGACCCTCAGACTCGGTCCGTACGGTCCGTACGTGCAGCTCGGCGTTCAAGAGCCGACGCCCGAACCGACGCCGATGGAGGATGGGAAGAAACCGAAAAAGCCGAAAAAGCCACCCGCGCCTCGACGTGTGGGCGTCGCGAATCTCGACAAGGACGTCGCCGAGCTCACGCTCGAGGACGCGCTCGGTATGTTTGAGTACCCGAAGGAAATCGGCGCGCACCCGACGACGGCGTCGCCCGTCTCCATCAACATCGGGCCGTTTGGGTATTACGTCGCGTGCGACGGCGTGAACGCGTCGATCGGTAAGAGCGTGTTAAAACGCGTCGGTTCGGTGGAAAACGTCAATCTCGACGAGGCTGTCGAATTATTGCGTAAAAAGGCAGAGCGTCCGCCGCGAACGAGGGGACGATTTGCGAAAAAGACGACGAAGAAGAAGGAACCAAAGGCAAAGAAGGAACCAAAGGCGACCAAGGAGCCAAAGGCGAAGAAGAAGACCAAAAAGGCAAAGAAACCAGAGGTTCCAGGGATGAAGAAACCTCTGACTGCGTTCTTCGCATTTTCCGCCGACGAACGCGCCGCCGTCAAGGCCGAGAATCCGTCATTCACCGTCGGCGAAGTCGCCAAGGCGCTCGGCGAACGGTGGGCGGCCCTCGACGCAGATCGCAAGTCCGCGTACGAACGCAACGCCAAGGAGGCGAAAGAGGCGTACGCCATCGCGTTGGCCGAACACTTGACGACGCTGGAATTGTCGTCGCCGAGCGAAGGCGAAGACGAAGAGTGACGACGACGCTTCGTGCGCCCAACGTTGAAAAAACTTGTAAATTACAACACGTCTAGTCGAACCGAAACGGGATGATGAAATCGTACGATTTCCCCGCCTTGGCGCAATCCTTTCCACACGTCACCACGCACGCCTTTCGAACCTTTTCCCTCACGCGAGCGATGCCAAATCCCGTCGCCCGCCGCTGCTCCTCCTCGTATTCATCCAATCCCTTCTCACACGCCGCTCGACACGCCGGCGCGCACGCGCGCAGAATATCCTTCGAATCCTTAATCTCCCCCAACGTCACCGCGCGTTCACACGCCGACGGTCGCGTCGCGCTCGGCGGTAACCCTTTCCCGTTTTCTCTCGACGCCGCGATGACGTTCACGCACGCCTCGGCGCTCATCCCACGCTTCCGCCCGACAATCTTCGTCCCGCCCTCGTCCATGACGTTCACCGAGAAGGATTTCTCCACCGCGCCGTACACCGAGAACGGTTCGATCGGGTCCTCGTCCGTCGACGCGACGACGCACGGCGCGCCCGTCAGCGTCACCGTCATCATCATCGTCATCGCGAACGCGGCGGCGGCGCACGACGACGAGGACGAGGAGGTGACGCGCTCGATGCCGCGCGACGCGCTCGACGCTCGACGCTCGACGCCGCGCGTCGGACGCGTCACCGCGCGCACCGCGACGACACCGCGCGTCATGATGTGGTGCAACTTTTTCGACCGTCCCGACGCAACCGCCAGTCCCCGACGCGTCGCAGCGTCACCCGTCGCCCGCGATGCGTCGCGCGTCGACGTCCGCCGCGCGCGCGTCGACGTCCGGCGCCACCGCGTCGTGGCCGAGGACGGCGCTCGACGCCGCGCGCGCGCTCAGAGCGAACGAACTCACCGCGGTTGATTTGTTTGCGCAGTGTAAACGACGCGCCGACGTCGACGCGCTCGTCTCGCGCGCCTTCATCGGTGACGCCGCGAGCGTGGACGCGCACGCGAGGCGCGCGTTGGCGGACGCGCGCGCGTCGGACGCGAGGCGCGCTTCGGCGGCGGCGTCATCATCATCATCGGCGGAGAGAGGGCCGCCGTCGGCGTTGGACGGCGTCCCGTTCGCGGCGAAGGATAACCTGTGCGCGTCCGTGGGGACGACGACGGCGGGATCGGCGATGCTCAGAGGGTATAAATCACCCATAGAAGCGAGCGCGATCGCGCGATTGCGCGAACGAGGGGCGGTGTTGCTCGGGAAAACAAACATGGACGAGTTCGGCATGGGCAGTCACACGCGCGGCGTCGAGTCGCTCGGCGGGACGACGACGAATCCGACGTCCGCGAACGGCGCGAGATCGAGCGGAGGGTCGAGCGGGGGATCCGCCGCGTGCGTCGCGAACGGGAGCGTGTTTTACGCGCTCGGGAGCGATACCGGTGGATCGGTACGTTTACCCGCGGCGTATTGCGGGACGGTGGGATTGAAACCGACGTACGGGCGCGTGAGTCGATTCGGATTGGTGGCGTATTGCAGTTCTCTGGACACCGTGGGCGTGTTGGCGCGAACGGTTCGCGACGCTGGGGTGGTGTTGGCGGGAATGCAAGGGGAAGACGCGCTGGACGCGACGACGGTGCCTCGATGCGAGGCGTTGGACGCCCTCGCGACGGCGTTCGAGCGCGACGCCTTTGACGCGTCGTCGAACGCCTTCGACGCCGACGTCGACCCCGACGCCCCGCTCAGGGGCGTTCGCGTGGGCGTTCCCGAGGAATACGCCGTGGCTGAGTTGACCCAAGAGGTGTACGACGCGTGGGACGCCACCGCGCGTCTCATGGAATCGCTCGGGGCGGACATTATCCGCGTCTCGACGCCTCGCGCGAGAGACGCGTTGCCGTGTTATTACGTCTTGGCGCCCGCCGAGGCGTCAAGTAATCTCGCGCGATACGACGGCGTTCGGTACGGGGATCTCACCTCAGTCGTGTCGCGCGAGGAATTTTTAAACGCGGGTGATTTCCAAACCGCCATCGCCAAGGCGCGAACGCTCGGGTTCGGACTCGAGACGCGTCGACGCGTCGCCGTCGGCGCCTTCGCGCTGAGCAGTCGACGCGCCGCCGAGTACTTTGAAAAAGCGCAAATCGTTCGACGTTTGATCGCCAACGATTTCGAGCGCACGTTTCGCGGACCGAACGCCGTGGACGTCTTGCTCACGCCCACGAGCACGTCGACGGCGCCGAGATTGGAGGACATAGAGTCGTTGAGTCCGGCGACGACGTACGCCGCCGACGTCATGACGACGCCGGCGTCGCTCGCGGGCGTGCCGGCGATGTCGCTGCCTGTCGGACGATCGCGCGTCACCCGGTTACCCATAGGCGCGCAATTGATCGCGCCGAGGTTTCGCGAGGCGTCGCTCGTTCGAATCGGCGCGCATCTCGAGCGACGTTTGTTCGCGTCTCGAGCGTCGTACTCGACGTCGTCTTCGGCCTCCGTCTCGGCGTTGGACGCTCGAGGCGAGGCGGCGACGGCGCGTCGAGACGAACTCGTGGCGTTGATTTCATCTGAAGGCGTCGCCGTGGACGACGTCATCGCGGCGAACAAGGAGCTCAGTCGTCTCGAACCGGTGGTTGAGGCGTACGCGCGCGTCGCGTCGCTTCGCGCCGAGCGTCGCTCACTCGAGACGTTAATTCGAGACGCCGACAAGGACATCGCCGATCTCGCGCGCGAGGAATTAAGCGACGTCGAGTCGTCCATTCCCGACGCTGAGTTGACGCTCCAGACGTTATTCTTACCTCGCGATGACGCCGACGAACGAGGCGCCATTCTCGAGGTGCGCGCCGGCGCCGGCGGCGACGAAGCCGCCCTCTTCGCGAGCGACTTGTTTCGCATGTATTCCCTCCACGCTCGCAAGCGCGGTTGGCGCTTCGACGTCTTGCACGTGTCCGAGACGGACGGTCGAGGCGTGCGCGAAGCCTCGGCCGAAGTTCTCGGCGACGGCGCGTTCGGGAGATTAAAGTTTGAATCCGGCGTCCATCGCGTCCAACGCGTCCCCGAGACGGAGACGCAGGGACGCGTGCACACGTCGACGGCGTCCGTGGCGGTGCTTCCGCACGCCGAGGAGGTGGATATGGACATACGCGACGAGGACGTGCGCGTGGACACGATGCGCGCGAGCGGTGCGGGCGGGCAACACGTCAACACCACCAATTCCGCCGTGCGTCTGACGCACGCGCCGACGGGGATTCAAGTCGTCATTCAGGATGAGCGCTCGCAACACAAAAACAAAGCCAAGGCGTTTTCGGTGTTGAAATCCAGACTGTACGATTTAGAGCGTTCAAAACTCGCGAAAGAGCGCGCCGAGTTACGAAGCTCGCTCATCGGCACGGGCGATCGAAGCGAACGGATTCGCACGTACAATTTCGCGCAGGGTCGCGTCAAGGATCATCGACTCGACGGCGCGGCGTCGACGACGGCGGACGTCAAGGCGCTCATGGACGGGTTCACGCTCGACGACTTCACCGAGGCGTTGATCAAGAAGCGAACGGAGGAATTGTTGTCGTTGGAGAACGGGGGCCACGCGTAGGTTATCGTATTCTAGTAGTGTAGTGTAGTATGTACAGCGTTCGTTCCGTCACGTCTCGTCCTCTCTCTTCGCGTCTCCTCGCGTCGGAAGGAACCCCAACGAATAAATCATATCCGGCACGTCCCTCCGAAACGATTTCGGCACCAACGGAAACACGCACGCCATCGCGAGCACGCCCCAAAACACGTAATCCACGAAAAATCGTCCAAACGTCTCTCGCGTCGGCGGCCCGCCCCGCGCCGCCGCCGCGCACGCGATGCCCGCCGACACGTGCCACCATCGCACCGCCCGCACCACCCGTCGATGCGCCTCGTGCGTGTACACCAACATCAACTCCCCCAACACGAACCACGTCATGAACAGATACGACATCGTTCGACACCCACACGCGCGCGCGAGCCACGCACACGGGACCCAGAGCGCGTACTGCGTCGCCTCGTGCGCGAACGATTCTCGCGCCGCGCGCCACGAGAGATGCGTTGGGAAGTGCGAGACGAACGCGCGCACGTCCTCGAGACTCGACGTCCGTCGCATGCGCGTCGTCGTCGGCGTCGTCGTCGACGGCGGCATCGTCCGTCGAGCCACGATTCGATCGACGATCGATCGACGACGAGTGACGCCATTCATCCGTCAACCAATCCCAATCCAATCATCACTCACGCACTCGCTCTCTCGCTCTCGCTCTCGCTCTCTCGCTCTCGCACCCTCTCTCCGACGCGGGGCGTCCGTCGTCGACCCGTAAGCGCGTCGCGATGACGCGCACGCGTGCGTCTCTCAACATGTCCCGAAGCTGTGACCTCATATAACACGCACTTATAGCTCAGTGGTTAGAGCGTTCCTTTAGTAAGGGAAAGGCCCCGTGTTCGAACCACGGTTAGTGCATTCGATTTTTTTATGGTCTTATTTTTTTCTACACTACATATCAAATGGCCGACCCTGTTGGAGTACTCTCGACCCGCGGGTCGCGAGTATGGTTTTTTTGTGAAAACATGGTAAAAAACACGTTTGTGTACGCGCGAACACGCGATGGGGGCGGTGCACCGCGTGAGAGGGATGGCGCGAGTCGTTGGAGATTGCCACGCGCGAACGCGCGCGCGCGTTCAAACGATTCGGCTTGATTATTGAGTATTGAACGACCACGGCGCGAGCTGCGTACGGTATGAATAATGGTGTAAGAATGCATAGCGTCGTCTCGGCGACGAACGGACGCGCGCGTCACGCGTCGGTCAACTCGCGCGTCAAGACGAGCTCGTCGAACTCGCTCAGGGCGTCTCGATCGACGAGCGCGTCGAGCGCGTAGGCGGAGACGACGGCGAGCGCGGACTCGCGATCTAAGAAGGCGTCGCGCTGAAACCCTCGAATGAAATTATCCATCAGCGTCTCCTTGGCGAGCACGTCGTCCACGAAGATTTTCGCCGCGGCGCCAAAGGCGCGACGAAACGCGGCGAAATCGAGCGTCTTGAACAACGCGCCGTCGTCGGGGTACTCGGCGATGGACGACGCGAAATACCGATCGACGTCGGCGAGTTTGGCGAAATCCGCGCGCACGTCTGCGACGTCTTCGCGACACTCGACGACGCGCGCCCTGGCGCGTTCGAGCGCCTCAAGACGCTTGACGCGCAACGCCTCGCGAACACCATCCTTCGCGGCGCCCGTATCGATCGTTTCGGGCAACGCGAGCTCGCCGACGCTCTCCAACTCGATCGACGCGTTCGCCATCGTCGTCATGGCGTCCTGCGCGTCGGCGCGAATGTCTTCCCACTCGCTTCGAAGCGCGCGAAACGTCGTGCAAGCCGATCGCGCGCGCGTTTGCACGCGCGACCGCGTCGCCATCTTGTTTCGACCGACTAGACTCGGGATGATGAAAATCCGAGAAACTGTGCGATTTCTTCTTGCACGTCGACGTCCTCCTCTTCGCCCGTCTGCGCGCCTAGCGACAATCCTTGACTCGTGAGCACAAAGATTCGAAAACGCAATAGATATTCCTCGACGCCGAAATCGTCGATGGCGTATTCCGCAGCCTGGTCGTACTCCGCCCTGCGCTCGGGATCGGAGAGCACGTGATACGCCTCACCAATTTCTTGAAACCGCCGCTTCGCCTCCTCCGTGTCCCCGTGCTTATCCGGATGATTTCTCAACGCCGCCTTGAGGTACGCGCTTCGAATCCGTTGCTCCGACGAGTCAAACGGCACCCCTAAAATATCGTAATAATCCACCTTTCGCGGCCTCTCCCCGACCCCACCGTCGTCCCCGATCCCACCGTCGCTCCCACCCGCGCTTCGAGTCGATCCCGGGCCCGGAGATCCCGAAGCCGACGTCGACGCGTCGCGCGCGCCGTCCACCTCCACCTCGAACTCCGACGAATCCCACGACGCCCCGCCTCTCGTCGTCGTCGTCCCTCGCGCGGCGCGCGCGTCGCCGCCCGGCGACGACTTGGTTCGATCGCTCTCCTCCCTCGCGCGTCCACGCTTCGTGCCTCCGCGCGATTCCTCGCTCGCGCGCGCGTCGTCGTCGTCGCCCATGCGCCGGCGGGACGACCGACGGCGTTCGAATCGCGCGCGCCTCTCGCTCGCGCGCGCTCGCTTTTTCGCGCGCGAACCCGACCGCGACGACGACGACGACGACGACGACGACGCGCGCGCGCGCGGACACGGACACCGCCTCCGCGCCTCGGTCGCGGTCGTCCGTCTGACGTCGCCCGCCGTCGCGCGACGACGAAAAAGCGCGCGCGCGACCGAAAACGCGCGAGTTAATCAAAATCTACTTCAAGTACGACTCAAAACCTCCCATTACACCACAACCGTGTCCCATCTGCGTACACGATGATGCGAAACGCCGCGAATGCATAGAATATTCCCTGTGTCACTCGGCCGGAGACGCGTTGGATTCGTCGACGTCGACGTCGACGGCAGAGTCGCGCGCGCGCGGTGGACGCGGTCGATCGTCGAGAGACGCCGTTCGGTTCGGTTCGTCGCGTCGCGAGCGATCGCGCGATGGCGGCGATGACGGCGACGCGTCATCTCACCGTTCGAACGGTGCCGACGATGACGACGACGACGATGACGACGACGAGCGCGCCGTCCACGCCGCCGATGCGTTCGCCGACGTTCGAGGAGGCGCTGGAGGAGGCGCCCGAGGGGGAGATGGACTTCGACATGTTGTTCGAACACGAGGGGCCGGGCCGAGAGGCGGAGGCGGAGGCGGAGGCGGAGGCGGCGCGCGCGGCGCGGGAACGCGCGCGCGAGGGGTTCGACGTCGGGTCGGTGGTGATTCGGTGCGCGCGATTGTTGTGCGCGCCGAGGGGTGAAAAGGCGCTTCGCGCGCTTCGTGCGCTGAAACGCGTGAAGCGCGAGCTCGCGAGCGAGGAGGGGGAAGATTTGTTCAAGGACGATTCGAGACGGGCGCACGTGCGAGAATCCGGGCTCGAGACGTTGGCGACGGCGTTGCGTTCGTATGATCCGTCGGCGTTCGGTGGATTAGAACGGACGAGAAGCGCGTTACCGAACGTGGATTCCGAGGCGCTTCATAAGCTCGATCACGCGTACCTTTGGTTGCCGCCGGACGCGACGCCGTTCGCCGCCGAGTACGCGTCCGTCGAGGAGCGCATCATCATCGAACCGAATCTACGAAGTCACTTTGTCGTCGGACGCGCGAGCGAGTCGTACGCGCGTCTCGTCGACGCCCTCCCGGAGTGTTTCGTGGGGAGTTTCAAGCAAATTTCCGAGATTGTGCACTTCATCTCGTCGCACATGCTCGATTCGTTCCGCGAATCCGGACTCGACGTGCCGCCGTGGCGACGACCGAGCGCCTTGACGAGCAAATGGACCGTCTGCCTCTCGGATGTATGCAACAGGAACGCGGCGCCGTCACCGTCGCGTTCACCGAGCGGACCTTTCGATTTCTTTTCCACCACGTTCGACGGCGGACGTCCCGGCGCCGGCAAGATTTTGACGTACGCCGAGGAGTGAGCGCGCGTAGCGACGGTTCATTCCGACGGTTCCGTCCGTCGGTTCCACCGAATAGGTGTCACCACCATACAGTAGCAACCATTTATCATACCATAGTTCGCGCAGCCGTGTTGTTTTCGTTGTATTTCCTATCGCAGTTTGTAGTCTTTCTTCTCTTCTGCTCTTCCAGTCTTCTCTCGTCGCCAACCGCCGCTTCACTCGCGCGCGCGCGCGCGTCATGGCGCCCAATCCCCCGCCCGATCCGTTCGTCCTTCGCGGACACGCGACGGACGTCCAGTGCGTCTCCTTCGACGCCCGTTTCGGCGCGCGCGCGCTCGAGACGGGCGACGCGGACGGCGTCGTCATCACTTGGGACACGCACACTCGACGAGAAATCGCCCGCGCGCGCGCGCACGCACCCGCTGCGGGCGCGATCGCGATGCGCGACATCGTCGTGCGCGACGTCTCTGACGACGGCGACGACTCCGCGTCGACGTCGCGCGCGGTGCGGGTGACGCAAGGGAAGGATGGGTCGTTGAAGTTTTGGCGTCGAGGCGACGGCGACGTCGGGACGCGCGAGGCGGCGTCGACGACCGAACTGCCGACGCGGGCGATGCGCACGGATGTCAACGGTTTTTGTCGCGTCGCGAGCGACGGCGGCGACTTGCTCGCGTTCGCGATGGATTCGAGAGGATCGATCGAGGTGCGTCGCGTGTCGAGCGGGGCGCTCGTGTGCGTCGCGCCGGCGACGGGTTCCGAGTCGGACGCGAACGATCCGCGCGTCGGCGTCGCCATGTGCGCCGCGTTCGTGCGCTCGGAACACTTATTCATCGGGTACGAGGACGGGACGGTGATCCTGTGGTGGTTGAATCTCGAGACGGGCTTGGCGGAACTCGCGTGGCGAAGGCGAACGCACGGCGAGACGACGCTCTGCGTCGACGTCGATGCCGAGGGTGTGGGCGCCGTCAGCGGCGGTGCGGACGGCGTGTTGGTGCGATATGACTTCGACATCGACGCTCGCCAGCCGTCCAAGGCGACGGTGGACGTCGTTCGAACGCACGGTCCGTATTCGAGCGTGGCGAGCGCGTCGAGTCGACAACCGGGCGCGAGCGCGTGCGCGATTCGCGGCGATGGGAAAATAGTCGCGTGCGGGTGCTGGGACGGCAAGATTCGCGTGTTCGAGTATAAATTGAAATCGAGAGGTCGTCTGTTGGCCGTGTTAAAGTATCACGACGCCACGGTGACGGACGTTTCATTCGCGCCGGATGGTTCGTTCTTGGCGAGCGCGGCGAGAGACGGCGCGGTGGCGCTTTGGAACATATTCCCTCCGTCAAAGACGTGACATTACAGACGCAACTGTAGTTTAGTGTAGCTAGGTGACTATTAGACGGATTTAGCAACAATCGCTGCTCTTTGGTTTCGTCTCCTCCTCACGCGCGATTTTCAACGACCGACTTCGGCCGACGCCCTTCGCCCCGCTCGGCGACGCTCCTCGCTTGGCGTCCAACGCCTTGGCCACGCTCGCGAACACCTGTTCCACCCCTTTCCCCGCCTTGGCGCTCGCACTGAAAAACGACGCGCCGATGCTCTTCGCGTACGCCTCACCGTCGCTCGTCGATACGCTTCGACTCCGTTCCAAATCGCTCTTGTTCGCGCACACCGCCAACGAAATCTCCCCGCCCGCAATCTGACGCAGCTCCTTCACCCACGTCTTCACCCTCGCGAACGAATCCGCGTCTGTGATATCGTACACCAACACGGCCGCGTCCGCGTCTCGATAATATATCGGTCCGAGCGCGTGAAACCGCTCCTGTCCCGCCGTGTCCCACACGTTGAGCGTCACCCTCGCGTCGTTCTCGAGCTTGACCGTCTTGCTCAGATACGTCGCCTGCACGGTCGGCGCCTGATTGTCGGAAAAGGCGCCTTGAACGTATCGAAGCAACAGAGACGTCTTCCCGACGCGCCCTTCGCCGAGGAGCACCACCTGATTGCGTCGAATTGAAAATCACGGGTGTCAGATTTAATTTGTATGCGTGGCAATCGCGCGGGTCGAGACGCGTCGTCATCGCGCGGGATCGACGCCATCGCGCGGACAACGCGTCGATACGTCTCGCACCTTGAACGCGCTCGACGTCGACGCCTGGGACGACGACGACGCCATTTTGAAATCGGCGCAATCAATCTCCCGAACCTGCGTCTTCGAATGGCGCGCGCGCCACTGACGCGCCACTGACGCGCCACTGACGCGCGCGCATGGCGTCGTCCGCGGTGGAGGCGGCGTACGGTCTCGGCGCGGAGGGTGACGATGACGTCGAGGACGACGAGCTCGCCGCGGAGGCGGCGGCGGCGTCGCTGCGCGCGTGGGAGAAGAAATATCAGAGCGAACGGGCGTGGGAGGACCTTGAGGAGGATCCCGTCACCGGAAGGTTGCGCGTGACGAGCGAGGCGATGGCGGCGGAGGCGCGGGAGAGACGGGCAAAGATGGCGGCGATAGCGCGAGGGACGGGATCGGTCAAGGGGATGATTCGATTCTTGTACGTGGTGATCGATTTGTCACGAGCGGCGAACGAGGAGGACTTTAGACCGAATAGATTATCGGTGGTCGGACAGTGCGCGACGTCCTTCATCAGGGAATACTTCAATCAGAATCCTTTGTCGCAGTTGGGGATCATCGTGGCGAGGAACGGGGTGGCGGAGCGTCTGACGGAGCTGAGCGGGAGTCCGGAGGCGCACGTCAAGGCGTTGCGAGAGACGCTGGACGCGAGCGGGGATTTTAGTCTGCAAAACACGCTCAACGTGGCGAGGACGTCGTTGAAATCGATTCCGTCGTACGGTAGTCGAGAGGTTTTGTACATCATGAGCTCCCTGGCGACGTGTGATCCGGGGAACGTGTGGACGGAGATCGCGGCGACCAAGGCGGCGAAGGTGCGCGCGAGCGTCGTCGCCGTCGCGGCCGAATTACACGTCAGTCGACGCCTGACGGAGGAGACCGGGGGAGCGTACGGCGTGAGTTTGAATGCCGATCACCTGGACGATCTCATCATGGCGCACGCGCCGCCGCCGCCGCTCGCCGAGGACGCGACCAAGTCGAGTTTGGTGCAGATGGGATTCCCTCAAAAGAAGCACGTCGCCAAGGATGCGCTCATCGTCGGTACCGGCGGCGAATACGTGTGTCCGAGGTGTTCCGGAAGGATCGACGAACTCCCATCGCAGTGTCCGGTGTGTCGATTGACGCTCGTATCGTCGCCTCACCTGGCTCGATCGTACCATCACTTGTTCCCGGTGCCGGCGTACGCCGAATACACGCACGACGAAAAAACCGACGGCGCGTCGCAGTGCAAGGCGTGTTTGGCGCCCATCACGGGCACAGACTTGGCGTCCAAGTGCGAACAGTGCTCAAACGTCTTCTGTTTCGCGTGCGATTGCTACATTCACGAAAAGCTTCACAATTGTCCGTTTTGCGCGTGCGTTAGGGAATAGTCGACGACGCAACGGGCGAATCAATACGTTGTTTTCTTTACAATGCGCCGTCTTCAGCGCGTCGCGTTCTCATGTACACTAAATCTAGTCATTTTCTATCGTCGTCGAACGTCTAACGCTCCGGTCGCTCCATGTTCTTCCTTTCCTTGGCGGGGGTATCCCACAGCTTGGCCATCGCCTTGACAGAACCTTGCCTCACCAGCACATCGTCGTCCGTCTTCGTCTTTGTAGGCGGCGTCTTGAACTCCTCCTCGACACTGTCACTCCGCGACATCGTTCGCGACATCGCTGACGGCGTCATCGGCGACGCCGGCGCTTCATCCACCGTCGTCTTGATGTTGGTCGTCTTCTGTTCGGGCAACTCGACAAAGGTTGATTCCTCGAAGAATTCACAGGCCTCCTCTTCCTCCTCATCGTCGTCGTCGACGAAAACAGACGCGCGCGTCGTCGTTAACATCTCACCCACACCCTTCACGATGCTCTCCACGCGCACCGACGCCGAATTCTCCGCCGGTTTCGGTCGCGCGCATTCGAATCGTCGCGTCAACGCCGCGCGCTCCGCGCGCAGTCGCCGTTCCTCTTCCTCCTCCTCTTGCATCACCGCCGCTCGTCGCATCTCTCGAATCTTTTCGTTCTCTTTTATCTGTTTCGTGAGCTCTTCTCTCAACTCCGCCGCTCGCTCCGCCTTTTCTCGTCGCTCCGCGCGTCGCGCGTCGTCGGCGTCGAGAAATCGAAACGGCGCCCTTCCCGCGGACTCTCTCGTCCCTCTGACGTCTCTCGCGGTCGACGACGGTGACGACGACGCCAGCGACGACGCGCGCGCGTAAAACGCGCGTCTCGCCGCGCGAGCCGCGACGTCAGCGCCGTTTTCGAGCGCGCGGTCGTATTGGTTTTCAAACAGTCGATGCGCGTGCCTCGCGTCTCCCCGTCGCTCTCGCTCGCGTTTGAGCGCCACCTGGGCGTCGAGCTCGGCGAGGTAGGCGCGTTGACGCAATGCACGCAGCGCGTGCGCGCCCTCGTTGTCGTCTTCGACGCGAAACATCGTCCTCGGCGCGTCTCGAGATGACGCCTTGAGTCGGCGAAGAGGGAAAAGGCGTGCGTAGCGTTGATACATTCAATTTATTACAGTCCGCGCGCGCCTCATCCGTTCCCGATCCCACCCGCGTCCGGTAACCGCTCGATCGCGTACTTGTGATTCCCCATGTACATGATGGGCACGCCCGGAATTTTCCGCAACCGTCGCTTTAAATCCGTATCGCACGTCGCCACGATGTAACATCGATGTTGTTTCACCCGTTCGCAGATGCAATCGTCCGCGTACGTCCCTCGGTGTTGACACGGTAAACGTTCGAATCGCGGGTCCTTGGCGATTCGAAGCGCCACGCGGTACTTTTGCCCGAGCTTTTCCAACTCAGCCATGACGCAATCCGTCACGTGCGGCACGCACTCGGCGTACAGACAGTCCATCATCCCCTTCATCAGGTCAATCTTATTCTTGATGCTAAAGTTGATAAAGTTTGTGTCGACGAGCACGTTGTACGGCGGTTTGAGCGTGGCGTTGTACTTGCCGAAGAGGGCGGCGGATTGCGTCTCGACGCGCTTGAGTTTGGGTTCGTCTCGAAACTTGCGCTTGTTTGATTCGCCACTCTTATCGACGCCACGCTTGGGGATATCCTTGGGATTGATCATGCGCTTGACGGCGGCGAACTGCTTCGTCTTTAATCTATTCTTGCCCATCGTTCGCGGCGCGCGCGCGAGGCGCCGTGGACGACGGGAACGGGGGGCGAGGAGTGGCGGCGGCGGCGAGTGAAAACTGAAGAAAATGAGCTCGGGAGTGGATCGTCGCGGCACACGTCGACGTGTCGGCGCGAACGACGCGGGCGCGATGTCGCCGCTGCCGAGAGTGTTCCTAGACCTCGCACTCGGACGCGAACCGATCGGAAGGGTGACGATCGAGCTTCGCGCGGACGTCGTTCCGAAGACCTGTGAGAATTTCCGAGCGCTGTGCACGGGCGAACGCGGACGAAGCGCGCGCACGGGGACGCCGTTGACGTACAAGGGGTCGACGTTTCATCGCGTCATTCCGAATTTCATGTGTCAGGGCGGAGATTTCACCAAAGGCGACGGCACGGGTGGGGAATCCATCTATGGCGAGACGTTTCGGGATGAAAACTTTACGCTGCGACACCAAGGCGCAGGCACCGTGTCGATGGCGAACGCGGGACCGAACACGAATGGGAGTCAGTTTTTCGTGTGCACGGGGGACACGTCGTGGTTGGATGGGAAGCACGTCGTGTTCGGGAGCGTGGTGGGTGGAATGGACGTCGTCAGACGCGTCGAGGCATGCGGGACAAAGTCGGGCAAGACGAGGGAGACGGTGAAAATTGTCGATTGCGGGGAGATTCCTCCGGAATTGATCGGTGAGGAGGAACTCACGGAGGTTGGGAAGGAGATTCTCGCCAGAGAGCGCGCGGAGCGACGATTGGCGGAGAAGGAGGCGAGGCAGGTGGATGGCGAAAACGCCGACGCGGCGTCGGCGAGGCGACTGCGAGAGATCGCCGAGGCGGCCGAGGCCAAGGCGGTGGACGTCGTCGCGGACGAGCCGGAGCCTGCGAACGATGCTTTGGCGGGCGATCCAACGGTGGGTATGTCGGCGAAGAAGCGTAAATTGTTTGAATTGCGTCTGAAACTCAACGAGGGACGAAAAAAGAATCAAGCAGCGGTGGTGGACGAAAAGAAGCGCACTGACGCGCCCGAGGAGTACGCCGCCGCGCAAAAGCGCAAGGCGAGGGAGGCGTCGGCGAAATCGCGCACGGATAACATGGTGAAGCAAGGCATCAGCCCGACCGCGTATCACCTCACGGCGACGATGGAGCAAGCGAATCGTCAAAAGGGGAAGAAGCAAGTGTACGATCCAAACAATGCCGGTCAGTTTAGCGCGCAGCGACAGTATGCCAACTATGAGAAGGAACTCGAACGTTCGAACGCCACGGTGGATACAGTAGCGTACGAGGCGCAGAAGAACTCCACGCCGGACTTTTACCGTGGTGCAGACAGTATTTACCACGGCACGAACAAACCATCGCAAGCGGCCATTGATAGATTGGCGGAGAGCGTCGCCACCGCGCAGCGTAAAAAGGCTGAAGCGTACGAAAAGAAGACGCACGCCGCGAAGGATGTCGACGGTATCAACATTAGAAACGAACGATTCAACCGCTTACTCGCCAAGAGTTACGACAAGTATTCGAAAGAGATCAAGGCGAATCTTGAACGGGGCACGGCGCTTCCCGATAACTAGACGCGGCGACGACAAAAGATGTGCTTTAAATGATTGTTTTAAAAGAATTCAACTCGTTAATGTACCGCAAAAGCTAGATCATTTCGTCCCATACCCACCGCCTCCGGGCGTCTTGAGTGTCAACACGTCCCCGTCGGACACAGCGACGGAATTTTTCCCGCCCAGGTTGACGATTTCCCCGCTCGCACGCTCAAGCGTATTCTCGCCTCGCACGCCGTCGTCACCGCCTGCTAAACCCTTTGGCGCGAACACGCGTCGCTCGGATAGCACGCTCACTGTGATGTCTTTTAAGAACTCGAGCCTGCGCACGATACCGTCGCCCCCTCTCGTGTGTCCGTCGCCGCCGGAATCGCTCCGAATGGAAAATTCGCGCAAGAGGACGGGGTACCGCCGCTCGAGAATTTCGGGATCGGTGATTCGAGTGTTCGTCATGTGACACTGCACCGCGGACGCGCCGTTGAAATCTGGTCCGGCGCCCGCACCACCACCGATGGTTTCGTAGTACCCGAAACTGTCGTCCCCGAATGTGAGATTGTTCATGCATCCCTGTGCGTTGGCGCACGCGCCGAACGCCGCCAAGCACACGTCGGTGATTCGTTGCGACGTCAAGACGTTCCCGCCCACGACGGCGGCGTTTTCTGACGGTGATAAAAACGATCCCTCGGGAACGGTGATCGTCACTGGTTTCAAGCATCCTTGATTGAGTGGAATCTCTTGTTTGACGAGGCATCGAATGCTGTAAATCACCGCGGCGTTGGTCACCGCCGTCGGCGCATTCCAATTCCCGCCAACCTCGCTCGACGTTCCCGTGAAATCGAAATCAGCCGTCCCCTCAGATTTATTCAACGTCAGCGTCAAGCATATTTCGCTTCCGTCGTCCATTTTATCGACCGCACGGAGCGTCACCGTATCTCCGCGCACGCTCGCGCCCAGACGCTCGGCGTCTCGCGCGACGCTCTCCGCCGTCGCCCTCAACATGTCACGAACCGCCAACTCCGCGTTATCTTGCACGTGACTCATGTACGCCTGCACTTGATTCAATCCACACTCGTCGATGAGTTCGTTGAGCAGAGAGATTCCGCGTTGATTCGCGGCGACTTGCGCGCTCAGATCGCTCAAATTATCGGCGAGTTTCCGCGTCCCTCGACTTCCGGTTTCTGGCTCTGTCAAGAGTTTCGTGACGCCAGCCTCTTGATACACCCCGCGGTCGACGAGTTTGAACGATTTAATCGCCGCGCCTTCGTCCGCGATCGTTTTTGAAAACGGGGGCATCGAACCGGGCGTCGCGCCGCCGACGTCGGCGTGGTGGCCTCTGGACGCAACGAAGAAGACGATTTCTCCGTCTCGAAACACGGGCGTGACGACGGTGATGTCTGGAAGATGACTCCCACCGGCTCGAGGGTGATTCGTCACCAACACGTCACCTTCGCGTAATCCTTCGAATCCCCAGTGGTCTAATTGCCACGACACGGTGGAGGACATCGCGCCGAGGTGCACGGGGACGTGCGGCGCGTTGGCCACGAGTCCTCCGTCGGGGCCGAAGATGGCGCACGAAAAGTCCAAGCGCTCCTTAATGTTTGTCGATACGCTCGTGCGTTGAAGCGTGCGACCCATGCGCTCGGCGATACCCATGAAGCGGTTACTGAAGATGGAGATCAAGATGGCGTCGGGTTTGGAGTAATCGGCGTCTCGAGGTTCGTCGTCTTCCTTGGCGCTTGGAACGGTGATTTTCAAGTCGCCGTACGCCGTGATCTCGCCGACGCACGTCGGTTCGATCAGGCACGTAGACGTGCCGTTCATGATGATGGCGGGTCCGACAATCGTCATGCCCCCGAGCAAACTGTCGAATCGGTACACGGGCGTGTCGCACCACCCGAGCTTGTCAAAGTAGACGCGAGTCTTCGTGTCGGGTCGCGGTTCCTCTCCTGGCTGGCAACACGAAATCGGCAATCTCGTGAGTAAGGTGTTGTTCGCGACGCCTCTCACGCGGACGTCATCGATCAACAGCGCTCTGTCTTTCAGATCAAAACCGTACTCTCGCACGAAACGCTCGCGGAATGCCTTGGCGTAATCGCCGTCGCTCGGTTCCGGAACCATCATCGAGGTGTCGGAACCATCGTAGCGAAGATTGAGAAAGCACTCACATCGTACGGCGCTCTCGTCGAATTGCCCATTCGCGGTGAGTTGATCCGTCACGCGCGTTTTCAACGCGGACATGTCATCCAACGCGCGTTTCAACCCCTCGGGGTCATCGTACGTCGCCGCGCACGCTGTCTGAGACTCGGCGACGACGTCGGCGAGACCCATGCCGTACGCGGACAAAATACCGCAAAATCTGTGCACGAACACGGTGGACATGCCCAAGTCGCGAGCGATCGCGCACGCGTGTTGCGGTCCTGCACCGCCGAACGCGGCGAGCACGTGCGACGATATCTCGTAGCCCTTACTCTCCGTGATCTCGCGAATGGGTCTGCACATCGCCTCGTTCGCGACTCGCAAGAACCCCATCGCCACCTCTTCCGTGGTTAAGTTTTCGCCGGCTTCGGCGTTTATACGCGTCTTGATTTCCTCGAAAGCCGCGTAAGACGACTCGTAATCGAGCGGTTCGTCCTCGTTCGGACCGAAAATCTTTGGAAAGTATTCGGGTAGAATTCTGCCGAGCACCAAATTGGCATCCGTCACGGCGAGCGCGCCTCCTTTGCGATAACACACCGGCCCGGGCTGAGACCCGACGCTTTCCGGACCGACGTAAAACGTACCCGAGCGGAAAGTAAGCGCAGATCCACCACCTGCGGCGACCGTCGTGATGTCCAACTGCGGCGCTTGCACCGTGACGCCCGCCGTCGTCGTCTCAGTCACTTGCTCGTATCCTTCGCGAGGATCGTACCGACTGACGTCCGTGCTCGTGCCGCCCATGTCGAAACCGATTATCGGCGTTCGTCCATTGTCGCCGTCGTCGCGCAGCGCCGCGCTTGTGGTGAGCGCGAACCCAACCACACCGCCCGCGGGACCGCTCAAAATGGCTTGGTAGCCGCTAAAACTATCCGCCGGCGTCAATCCTCCGTCCGACTGCATGAAACTCACCTTGACGTCTCCAAGCCCTTCGTCGAACCCGTCGAGGAACGAATCGATGTACGTGCGAATGCACGGCGTCAGGTAAGCGTCGACCGATCCCGTGTGTCCTCGCGGCACGGCGCGAACCATGGGCACCAATGCGCTGCTCAGCGCCACGTGCTCGAATCCCATCTCGCGCGCCAAATCTCCGATCGCGCGTTCGTGCGCCGAGAACGTGTACGAGTGCAACAACACGACCGAGATGGACGTGATTCCATCGTCCAACAAGGCCTGTAATTGCGGACGAAGCGTCTCTACGTCGAGAGGTTGTAAAATATCCACCGTCTCGCCCGTCGAACCCGTCGCGCTCGCCCCTCTCGCGCGATCACCCTCTCTCAACACTCGCACGCGTTCGTCCACCTCCACCACGCGCTCGTACAACGCACTCGGCCGCTCGATCGCCAGATCGAATATATCCGGTCTCGCTTGATTCCCGATCGCCAACAGATCCCCGAACCCGCGCGTCGTCACCAACGCCGTCGCCGCGCCCTTCCTCTCCAACAACGCGTTCGTCCCCACCGTCGTCCCCATCCGTATCCAATCGATTCGAGACGTCGGCACCTTTTCATCCCTTCCTATTTTCCTCCCGTGCACGCGCTCGAGCACGCGTCGTATCCCTTCCCTCGGCGCGCTCGCGTAATTTCTCGGGTCCTCGCTCAAAAGTTTCAGCGTCACGAACCCCACCCCTCCCGGCGCGCGCGCGTCCGGCACCTCGGCGTACACGTCCGTGAACGTCCCGCCTCGATCGATGCAAAACTTGACGTCCCGCGTCCCCCGTCTCTCGTCTCTCGTCTCGACGTCGTCCCGCGTCGCGTTCACGCGTCGTCTCGAGGGTCGACCACCGCGAGCGTCGCGTCTCTTCCGCGCGTCGACGCGCGCGACGCGAGACGACGTCGACGACGCCGACGACGCCGACGACACCGACGTCGTCGTCGCGCGCATCCCCACCGCGCGCATCCCCTTCGCGCGTCGACGTGTCGAGGACGCGACGACGACGGATGGATGGATGACCGATCCCTCGGCGTCGACGCGCCGGTCGAGCCCGACGACTCGCACATAAATAGACGCGCGCGCGACGACGACGCGACGCGACGACGCGACGACGCGACGACGCGACGCGCGAGAGGGACGATGGAGGTCGCATCGACGCATCGCGCGCGCGACGGAGCCGCGCGGAACGACGCGCGAGGCGTCGTCGATGGGTCGCGCGTCGCGGAAGATGAATCGTTTTCGCAGCGACGACGTGGCGCGTCGACGACGACGGCGACGGCGGCGGCGGTGGCGGTGGCGGTGGCGACGACGGCGACGACGGCGCGACGAGGCGCGGCGCGGAGAGAATCCGCGCGCGCGTTCGTCGCGCGTCGGCGCGAAACCTTCTTGGTGCAGATGGACGTGGAGAATAAGACGAGAGAGATGGCGAGAATGGAGGCGCGCTCGGCGAGACGAGAGGAGGCGCTGCGGAAATCCGAGCGCATGTTGGAGGAGGATCAGGCGCGGTTCGACGCGTTTCTGCGAGATAACGACGCGAGAGTGCGAGAGGCGGTGGAGGCTGCGGAGCGAGAGGCGCGTGGGAAGCACGAGCGAATGAAAGAGATGCGACGGTTGAGAGGAGAGGTGGCGCGCGCGGAGAGAGACGTGCGGCATCGCGAGGATAAATTGAGCGAGTGTCAAAAGTATAAGGAATTTTTAGACGCCCTGACGCCGAAGGAGTGGTTCGATGCGCGAGGCGAAGATGCGTCGGAGATGTATTTCAAAGAACCGGAACAATTGCTCGCCGCGTTTTCGGCGCTCGAGGAACAAAATTTGTGTTTGATTCAAAACGTCTCCGACGCGGAGGAGACGCTCGAGCGCGTGAAATCTGAGCACGCGCGAGAGAAGACGCGCATGGACGCGGAGATTGCCGATCTTCGAGAACAAACTCGGCGTTTGCAAGAGGCCATCGAGGCCGAGGAGAGAGAGGGGAAGAAATTGACGCATCATCTCGCGAACGAGCGCGAGGAGGGCGAGGACTCGGTGGAGGGCGAATTGGAGCAATTGACGCGGCGGGTGACGGAGGTGTACGTCGAGTGTGGATTCGATCACGATCCGAGTGTCAGCGTGTTGCAGATGTTGACCAACATCGAGTCGAAGATGGAGGAATATTTTGCCGCGATCGACAAGCTACCGCCGAAAGTGGTGGCTGATTTGGAAAAGCAAAAGGAAAAGGAACGCCGGCGATTGGCGAGAGAACAAAAGGCTCTGGAACAAAAGCGAGAACAAGAGATTCGGTTTCAACGTTCGCTCGAGCGCGCGCGGGCGCCGGCATATAAAAAGACGGGTAAAATCGTCATGTTTCGATCGCGACAAGAGCGGAAAACGGTCGCGGTGCGTTCGGAAAACACAGATGCCGATAGAGAGCTCGACGAATTTCTCGCCAGACAATACTGAGAAGGCGTGTTTGGTTAAATTACAGCGTGGATAAAAATTACTTTTACTAATGGTACACGAGCACTTCTCAAAACCAAGGAATGGTTGGTATTTTGTCGCTCATGTCGTACAAGGACACGCAAATCTCGAGAGAGATGAGCACGATGATGATCCACTCGAGCGCGTCGCTCTTCCGATTTTGCAGAATTTCCAAATAAAATTTCACCTGGGTCTGAATGAGGTTGAGCTTGTAATCCAAGTCTTGGAAACGGTCTTCGAGTTCGAAATCCTGTCGAAGGCCTTCCCAGACGATGTTATATTGCGCGTATTGCCACGCGGTGTCGGAGCGTCCCAACAAACCGAGTTTGGTGATGAGCTCCGTGAGTGTGTTGTTGTTCTCGGCAACCAAAGAGAACAAACGCTTTTTACTAATATTCAGATCACCGGTCAATTCGGTGCTCTTGTTGAGTTTACTAAAAATCTCCACCATACCATCGACTTTTTGCTCGTAGTGTTCCAGTGCCACCGTTTGCGCCAAGACGCTTGAGATGACGCTGATGTTGTTGATGTCCATTCGTTTCAACACGATGTGGTCACTCTCCAAGCTCGCCCAATCGGACAGCGTCGGTCTGACGACGACGCGATAATCGTCCGTCATCGGTACTGCCAGTGGCGTCGACGTGAACGTCCTCGCGAGTTTCAGACACTCCTCGCGCTCCTTGAATCCCATGTTATAAAACACAACGCTTCCAAACTTGAACACCACCAGATACCGACTCAGCATCTCCGGAGGTATAGGCGCGTCCCCGTCCAGGCTCGGAAGATCAGACACCTTCTTCGGCGACATCCTTATGATGACGCCCTCGCGATTGAACTCTTTCGGATACGCCGGCATTTGTTTCGCCAACGCGCGCACGTCGATGGTGCTCCCGACGTAATACGCGCGCACCGGAAGCGTGTAATCGTACGCGCTCATCTCGCCCTCCCCTTCCGACCGAGATCGACCCTCGACGTCATCGCGCTCGACGTTCGCGTTCCCGACCACGACGCTCGCCCCGCTCCCTCGCCCACCGTCCCCCACGCCTCCACTCTTCTTTTGCTCGCCTCGTTGCTTAAAGATGGAGTCCCCCAACCCGTACGTCCCCGACCGCTTCCCCTTCGTCGCACCGTCCCGCGCCAACGTCGCACGCGCGCGTCGTGCGAATTCACATCGCTCACCACGGTCGATTCGCGTCCTCGTCGCCTCCATCGTCGTCGTCGCGGGTGCGAATTCGCGCGAGAGGTTCCACGCGCGCGCCCGCCCGCCCGTGTTCGTCGCCGTCGACGCGCGCGCGCGCCCCTTATCGACGCTCCACGCCCGTGATGACGTCGACGTCACCACCCTTGACGTCACGGCCGACGTCTCACCGCGCACCACCGCGCGCGCGCACGCCGCGAGCGCGCGGGACGTCCATCGCATGACGGAGCCGCCTAGGTCTGAGGCTGCGCCGGCGACATTGTGCGTCGGCACACGCGCACGCGCGGCCGAGGGTCGACGACGGCGAGCGAGCGAACGCGTGAAGGCGAACGCACGTGCGTCGGGGCGACGGTGAACGAGAGACGCGCGCGCGGCGAGTCGAGAGACGAGCAGGATGGTGCACTTGTATAATCTCACGCTGCAAAAGTCTGGAGGCGTGAATGGCGCCGTGTACGGGAATTTTAGCGCGCCCAAGGCGCAGGAGATCGCGGTGATACGAAATAAGATTGTGGAGTTGCTCAGGCCGGACGAGACGGGACGGGTGCAGACGGTAACGACGGTGGAGGCGTTCGGAATCGTGAGGTCGATCGCAAGTTTTCGATTGGCGGGCGCGAACAGAGATTACCTAGTCGTCGGGTCGGACTCGGGAAGGGTGGTGATTTTGCAGTTTAACAAGGAGAAGAACACATTCGTCAAGGTGCACCAGGAGACGTACGGGAAGACGGGATGTCGCCGCGTCGTACCGGGACAGTTTTTATGTGCAGACCCAAAGGGAAGGGCAATTTGTCTTGGGGCGATGGAAAAGAATAAGATTGTGTACGTCATGAACAGAGATAACGAAGCCAACCTGACAATTTCGTCGCCTTTGGAGGCGAATAAGTCTCACATGATTGTTTTTCACATGTGCGCGCTCGACTGCGGGTTGGACAATCCGATTTTCGCCGCCATCGAGTTGGACTACGGCGACGCCGACGCCGATCCGAGTGGAGAGGCTGTGGCGGAGGCACAGAAGCATTTGACCTACTATGAACTTGATTTGGGTTTGAATCACGTCGTTCGTAAGTGGAGCGAACCGATCGATAACGGGGCGAATCATCTCATTCCGGTGCCCGGTGGGAGCGACGGTCCGGGCGGCGTTCTCGTGTGCTGTGAAAACTTCATCATCTACAAGCACCAGAACCACGACGAGGTACGAGCGGTCATTCCTCGCCGTTCGTCGCTATCTGGAGATCGAGGTGTGCTGATCGTCTCCTCTGCGAGCCACAGATCGAAAAACTCGTTCTTCTTTTTGGCTCAGTCAGAGTATGGCGACATTTACAAGCTCTCCGTAGAATACTCTGGGGAAACTGTGAGCGAAGTGAAAGTGAAATACTTCGACACCATTCCCCCGTGCGTTACCATGTGCGTTTTAAAGACTGGATTTTTGTTCGCGGCGAGCGAGTTTGGTAACCACGCATTGTATCAGTTTGCCGGCATCGGAGACGACGATACAGTCGAGAGCAGCTCGGCGACCCTCATGGAAACTGAGGAGGGTTTTGAACCTGTTTTCTTCGACCCGAGACCGCTGACAAACTTGTATCCGATTGATACGATAGAAAGTATGTGTCCCATCCTAGACATGCAGGCACACAACTTGACCGAAGAGGACATGCCGCAACTGTACACGCTCTGCGGTACGGGCTCACGTTCTTCGCTTCGCATCTTACGTCAGGGCATCGCCATGAGCGAGTTGGCGATGAGTCCACTTCCTGGGCAGCCGAACGCTATTTTCACCGTCAAGAAGAGTTCATCGGAAGAGTATGATTCATACATCGTCGTCTCATTCTTGAACGCGACGTTGGTTTTGTCCATCGGTGATACCGTCAACGAGGTGAGCGATAGCGGAATTCTAGGCACGACCACGTCTCTCGACGTGTGCTTGATGAGCGACGAGTCCCTACTCCAGATCCATCCGGGCGGTTTGCGTCACATCAAGGCGGATAAGCGCATCAACGAATGGCGTACGCCGGGTAGGAAACAGATTTCCAAGTGTACGTGCAACAGTAAGCAAGTCGTCATCGCGCTCACCGGAGGTGATGTGATTTACTTTGAGCTCGACTCCGCCGGTCAACTCATTGAAGTAGAAAAGTTGGAAACGAACGGTGATATCGCTTGTTTGGACATCGGTCCCGTTCCAGAAGGTGCTCTGCGCAATAGATTCCTCGCTATGGGTTCATACGACGGAACTGTGCGCATCATGAGTCTTAGTCCGGACGATTGCTTGCAAACATTAGCAGTGCAGGCTCTCAAAGGTTCATCTCCATCGAGCTTGCTTATCTTAGAAACTCCGGCGACGGATTCCACTCAGGGTAGCATGTTGCTGAACGTAGGCATGGCTAACGGTGTGCTCATGCGGGCGACAATTGACAAAGTTTCAGGACAATTGAGCGACATGCGTATGCGATTCCTCGGCGCGCGCGCACCAAAACTGGTGCGCACGAACGTGAGAGGAATGCCGTCGCTTCTCGCTTTGTCCACTAGACCGTGGTTGGGCTACTCTGAGAAGGGTACTTTTGTCATAGCGCCTATTTCGTACCATGCGATAGAAGAAGGTTGCTCGTTTAGTAGCGAGCAATGCCCCGAGGGCGTCGTCGCTATATCCAACCAGACTCTCCGCATCGCAAGTGTAGAGCGTCTCGGCGAAAACTTCAATCAAACTACGGTGAAGTTGAGGTACACACCGCGTGCAATGAGCGCGAATCCAGACACAAAAATGATCGCTCTCATTGAGAGCGACCAGTGCACGATTCCGTTTGCCGAACGTCAAGGACCTGAGACTCAAGAAACCCCGGAAACCAACGAAGATGACGAAGTAGAGGCGACCATGGCGCCAATCGAGCAGTTCGGTGCGCCGAAGAGTGAACCAGGAACGTGGGCAGCGTGCGTGCGCATCGTCGACCCAAAGGAAGCAAAGACGTGCTTCACTCTTGAACTCGCAAAGAATGAATCTGCGATCAGTTTGTGTCACGTCTATTTAACTGGTCCGAACGAACTGTTCTTGGCGGTCGGTACGGCTGTTAACCTCACGTTTGCTCCGCGCAACTGCGACGGTGGATTCATTCATTTGTACAGATACGGCACTGATAACCAGACTTTGAGCTTGGTTCACTCCACGCCGACAGAGGGACCAGTTGGCGCATTGTGCGGATACAAGGGTCATCTGCTCGCCGGTGTGAATAACTCATTGCGTGTGTACGATTTCGGTAAGAAGAAGCTTTTGCGTAAAGTGGAGAATAGAAACTTTCCGAACTTCATCACCACGCTGCATGCCGCCGGCGATAGAATCTACGCTGGCGACGTTCAAGAATCGATTCACTTTGTGAAGTACAAGTCGGATGAAGGAAGCATCTACATTTTTGCGGATGACACCAAACCGCGTTACATCACGGCCACTTTACCGCTCGACTACGATACGCTTGCGGGCGCTGATAAGTTTGGAAACGTATTCATCAATCGGTTACCCAAGGACGTGAGCGAGGACATGGACGATGATCCAACCGGTGGTAAGAATATTTATTCGCATGGTGTGATGAACGGTGCGCCGAATAAATCAGAAACTACCGCGCAGACGTACATCGGTGAAACCGTCTGTGCTCTCACTAAGGGTGCGCTTCAACCGGGCGGCGTCGAACTCATCATGTATGGCACGTTCATGGGCGGCGTCGGTTGTCTGATACCGTTCCTCACGAGATCAGAGGTCGAATTTTTCACTCACTTAGAAATGCACATGCGCCAAGAGTCACCGTCAATCGTTGGGCGTGATCACATGGCGTTTAGATCGTACTACGCTCCCGTCAAAAATGTCATCGATGGCGACTTGTGCGAACAGTTTGGCGCGTTGCCGGCGGACGTGCAACGAAGAATTGCAGAAGAGATGGATAGAACGCCGGGAGAAATTCTCAAAAAGCTCGAACAAGTTCGCGCGATCGCGGTTTAAAGGAAGTAGCGCGGATAGACCAGTTTTAAGTACCGCTAGACATACGATTCATGCAACTCACGCTCGCAAGCTATCTTCTCGAATTCCTCGCAACATACGCTGCTAAGTGGACGATGATGACTTTTACCCAATCAAACACCCACTGCGCCGCGCTCGTGACCCTCATCAGCGCTCCCACCTGAGGCGAACTCTTTGTTGATTCTATCAGGCTACCGTTCGGACTATACTCGCTCGAGCTTCCCACACAGGAGCTTCCCTCTCTTGCCGAACCGGCATCTTCGGATGCGCGCTGCAACCGCCGCTGAAGCCGTTCGGGCGCGGGCACAAACTCGAACTCGTGCACTGACTCCACCCGCGTCAACACTTCGTCAGAAAATGCTTCGCTCACTTTTTCTACGCTCCTAATCGCCGCTTCTCGCTGTTCATCGTTCGTCACGAGAACGACCGACGCGTGCAAGTCGTCAATCGGCGCGTGTCCGGGATCGTGACAGTCCCAAAACACATCCAAAAGCTCCAGAAAAGACACCGCGTACGGATTCTCTGGATCCCAACGTACGCGCACGCACGTTCGCTCTATCGTATGCCCTTTCGCATTCCCCTGATGCATCCCTCGCGCATTTCCGACCCCTCTGCTCGCGAAGCCCACTCGCCGACGAGCGCCGCCGCGCCGTCTCGGGCTCAGAGTGCCCAATTCCACCGACCCATGCGGTTCCACCGCCTTCGCTAAACCCTGCTCCAGGAACACGTTTGCACCGGTGGCGAAATACGCCTCCTCCAATCTTCTACCGCCGTGCGGCGTTCGCGGCGCGTCGTCGGTCCGCATGCCTTCCCGTCCAGCTCGTCAATCAATCGAATTCTCTTGCCAATCAATCGAATTCTGTTGAATGCGCACGAGAACGCGTTCTCGTCGCGAGCTATTGAAAGGCCGGTCCGAGACGATGCGCTCTTCGAGACGTTCGTACGCTGACGATCGCTCCGCGATTCGGGCGCTCGAGCGACGCGGGATGTCGTCGCGATGAACGCTCTGCGATTATTTTCCAGTCAAGTGATAAAGCTGTACTTTCGGGTTAACGATACATACTGTACTTCTACAAAAGAATTCATAAGAAGACCCGAGAGCGAAGCGAAGCCGCATTCGCGTCGGCGGCGAGCGCACGTTCGCTGTGCTTAGTGTGCGACGTGGGGTGGTCGCGGCGCGCGCGCGCTCGGACAGGCACATGCCCTGGCCCTTGAACAGGCGCAGACCACCGGCGCCCGTGGGCGCGGGCGAGGATGACGACGAGACCGACGGTTTGGCAGCCGTGACCAGCGGCCCGATCGTTGGGGATTTCAGCTCTCGCGAGGAGAACGCGTCTCGCGAGCGACGGGACCGAGCGGACGCGGCAACGAATCAGTGGAGGGATCGCATCGTACGTCAGAGCTCGACGTCGCCGCGATGGGACCGATTCTCGGCGCCAGCAGGCGCGGTGGGGACGATCCAAGCCGTGGGGACGTCCAAGCTCGTGGTGCTCACAACTGGACAGCACGAGATAGACGGCGCGCAGAACTCAGAAGAAGAGAGAGCTTCTGGCGATGAACGGTCATCATATGAATCTGATTTAGAATCCGATTCGGATAACGACGAGGCGACCTACTTTGAAATAGGTTCGTCGGAAGACGAGTGGGACACCGACGAACCATTGAGCGAGCATCACGGCGAGCACAGCGTCGCGATGTTCCATCGTTTGGGCGAGCACACGAACAGTGGGAGAAAATCATCGTCTAAAGTTGAGGCGGCGAGGATGTCGTTAGAAGACGATTCCGAGATGGAAGGATCTGATGGTAGTTTGACGGAGGGATCCGTGCAGAAGGTGTATGTGGGGAAGTCGTTTGGATTGTTTGAGATGAATAATCCCATTAGAAGATTTTGTTTGCGTGTGGTGGAGACGAGAGAATTTGATTGGCTTATTTTAGGAGCCATCGCCGTAAACACATTGTTATTGTGCTTGAGCCAACCCGACCGTAGAGACGGTAAAGGATGCGGGATGTTTTCGTCACAGGGATCGAGAAACGATGCCGTGGAGAAGAGCGAAATACCATTTACAAGTCTCTTTACGCTGGAGGCCATCATGAAGATGATTGCGTTCGGTGTGATCGGGCCGCGGGGCGTGAAGCATTCGGGGGCATATCTGCGAGACTGGTGGAACTTGATGGATTTCTTCATCGTCGTGATTTCGATCATCGCTCTGATACCGGGTGGCGGTTCGAGTCTGTCTACACTGCGGATCGTGAGAATCCTGCGTCCACTGAGGACGATAAGCATGTTTCCGTCACTCCGATTATTGATCGAGACCATGCTGAAATCGCTGCCTCTCTTAGCGAACGTGGTCGTGTTTGTCCTCATGTTCTTCTGCATCTTCGGCATCATAGGAGTTCAATTCTTCTCAGGAAAATTAGAGAATAGGTGTTACGATATTCTCCCGGCGAATGTGCCCTGCGAAACTTATCGCGCGCAAAAATACGTGAAATGTATTCAGCGCACGAGCGGTGACGCCATTTTACTGCGATCAAACGAAATGCGCATATGCGGTACTGGCGATAGAGCGCAGAATAGGTGTCAAGTTGGACAAGAGTGCTTGCCGTTTGAAAATCCAAACTTTGGTTACACAAGTTTCGATAGCGTGTGGTGGTCGTGGCTAGTCATTTTTGAGACCATAACACTCGAATATTGGTCGCCCGTCTGGTTTTTCTTGACGGATTCGGTGTCACCAGTCTCAGTTTTATGGTTCATTCCAGTCATCTTCTTTGGTTCGTTCGTCATGTTGAATCTGGCGCTCGCCATCATCACCATGGTCTACGATGCGAACGTCGTGATCGAGCTGAAAAAGGTGTCGAGTGAAAGTACACGCAAATCATCTTCTTTCATAGAGTTGGGTTTTAAGAGACTGATTCGCTACGCCAGCTCGAGCACAGAGAGAGAACCGAAAGCAGTAGACGATGCTCATACCGACGAGGGCGTGCTCGTCAAATTGAAAAGTTGGTGTGAAGGCGTGAAGAACTTCGTGCAGCCGAAAGCAGCTAAAGTGGTTGATAGTGTATACTTTTTTGTCGGCATTAACGGCGTCATTTTGCTAAACACTCTGACGCTGACATTGGAGTACGATGGTATGTCTCACTCTTACGCCGAGACGTTAGAAATCATCAATCTCGTGTTCACTACCATTTTCATGTTAGAGTTGGCCTTAAAGGTGTGTGCTCTCGGCATCAGAGCTTACGTCCGAGACAGAATGAATTGGCTGGATGCGGGGGTAGTCATCGTCTCAATAATTGAATTGGCGATGAGTGGTGGTGAAGCATCTTCAAACTTCACGGTCCTCCGTGCGCTCCGAGTTTTCCGAATCCTGAAGCTGGTTCGTTCGTGGAAGTCTTTGCAGGCGACACTTAAAACATTGTGGAAGACGTTGATCGATTTGTCGAGTTTCCTGGTGATTCTGTGTGTTTTTGTTCTGATATTCGCTCTCGTTGGAATGCAATTATTTGGCGGAAACTACTGCAAGATACATCCAAGGCCGCGGACACATTTTGATACTTTCAACCAAGCGCTTGTGACTGTTATGCAAGTGATTACCCATGAAGATTGGCCATTGGCTGCTTTCGATACGATGTTTACCACGTCTCAATACGCGCTCATATACTTCGTTATCGTTCTGGTGCTCGGCGATTTCATCATCGTCAATTCGTTGATTGCCATTTTACTCAGCAATTTTGATAATCGTAAGGAATTGCTGGACGAAGAGCTTATGGAGGATGAAGCAAACTCGAGTGGAAAGGGGATATTTTCAGTGTTTCAGGGATTGCGTTTTACCAAATCGGATAGCTTGCGCAGTCGAGAATCTGCTGAAAGTGAAAATGCAGAGACTATAAAAGTGTATGAACGGTTCGCCAAATTGGCTCATGAGTTACTGAAGAGAGATAAGAGAAGATCTGCTGCGAGAGCTGAAGATCTGCGCTTGAAGAAAGCGAGAGCATTAATTCGAGCGCAAACCCCAAACGCAGACGATTCTTCATCGAGCGAGAAAAGGAAGAGATCAGGTGCGCTCAACACACCCCCGCTTGAAAGATTTCAGTGCGCGAGTTTCTTCGGTCTTTTCCCTCCGAGTCACCCAGTGCGGAGAGTTTGCTTTGCAATTACGGATGATAAGCGCTTCGATACACTCATTCTCGTGTTGATTTTAATTTCGAGCCTCTTCATGGTGTGGGAGACTCCGGCCAATCTCGAGAAGAAGAGTTTTGAGAAGACAAGCGCCATCTTTGATTATTGTTTCACATCCGCATTCGTTCTCGAGATGTTGATGAAGTGCATCGCGGTGGGTGTTCACAACAAAGACAGCGGTGCATACCTCAAGAATCCATGGAACGTGCTCGATGGAACCATTGTTTTCTTTGGACTGTTGGGTATGGGACTGGGCTCGAGCGCTAATCTGAAATGGGTTCGTTCTTTGCGAGCTATGCGGGTATTGCGTCCACTGAGACTCCTCGGGCGCGTGCAAGGCTTAAAGGTGGTCATCAACGCCATCTTGGCGTCGATACCGAGTTTGGTGTACGTGCTCTTGGTATCTTTCATCGTTTGGATTATATTTGCCATTGCGGGAATGTCCCTCTTCATGGGTAAATTCAAGAGTTGTTCCGATGATCGCATCCTCACCCGCACGGATTGCGTCGAAGCGTGGCAAAACGTCACGGCTATGCGAACTTGGGACGTCCTCACTTCTTCGTGTAACGATCCTTCGGTGACTGTTGAGGCGAGTTGCGTGGGTCCCTATCAATCTTCGCATCTCTTGAAGCGTCGATGGGAGAGCGCAGATAGTAACTTCGACTCTTTCCCGCGGGCAATGTTGACTTTATTTGAAACGACGGGCGGAGAGGGTTGGACGGTGACCATGTTCAACGGCGTCGACTCTGTAGATCGAGACACTGCGCCGGTGAGAGACAGGAACCCCGAGCTCGTGTGGTACTTCATGGCATTCATCATCTTGTCCAATTTCTTCATGTTCAACATGTGCATTGGCATCGTCATCGACAACTTTTTGAAGATTTCAACGTCGTCATTGACGCGCTCGATCATGAGCGATTCGCAGGCAAGATGGGTCGCGCAGCATAGGAACAAGACATTCAGCGCCAAGGTCTCCTTCTTTCAACAACCTCCGAAACAGGCGTGGCGCAAAGCCTTATTAAAATTGGTGACGGATTGGCGTTTCGACGCCTTCATTCTCGGGACGATTGTCGTCAATACAATCGTTCTTATGACGGAGACGGCGAACGAATCCGGTGACAAGGCAATGGCGTTGAAGGTCTTGAATTTGATTTTCACGTCAATCTTCGCGTTGGAGGCGATATTCAAGCTAGGCGCCTTTTTCCCCAAGTTGTACTTTTCATCTTGGTGGAACGTGTTCGACTTTTTAGTCGTCTCCACGTCCATCGTCGGCATCGCCATGGAATCCGGACAGGGCGGTAGCGCATTCCGTGCTTTGCGCATCTGCAGAATTTTCCGCATGGTCAAGAAGTGGAAGTCGCTCAACACGCTCTTCCAAACGCTCGTCATGACAATTCCCGCTCTCGGGAACATTTCGTTACTCTTGGCGCTTCTATTCTTTATCTACGCCATCCTGGGCGTCCAGCTCTTCGGAAAACTCGCGTACGGCCCGGCGCTCAACACGCACACAAATTTCAAGACGTTCGAAAATTCCCTGGGCGTGTTGTTACGTTCGCTCACCGGCGAGGGATGGCAAGAGATCATGTACGATTGCATGAACCAAGATAACTGCGACTCGGCAGTGGATTGCGCCATCGGCACGTGTTGCGGAAGTTCCTCCGCGCCCATCTATTTCGTCAGTTTCGTCACCTTGACTTCCTTCATCATCCTCAACCTTCTCATCGCCGTCGTGCTCGACAACTACTCGTGGAGTAGAAAGAATTCTGACAGCGAAGCGGTGACGCCGAGCGACGTGAAATCGTTCCGACGCGTGTGGAAAACATTCGATCCCGATCTCACCGGTTTCATCAATCCAGTGGACGTTCGAGGCATCATCCTCGCCACACCGCCACCGCTTGGGATGAAGGGCAAGCGCATGAGCGACTTGGGGATGCTCAACTTTGTGCGTTCCCTTAACCTTCCGGATGGGGTGCGATACCTTCACTACACGGAACTCTTGCAGTCGTTCACGGCGAGAGCGATGGGGGTGAACACTGAGTACCTCCCTCGCGAGATTCGTTTAGAACTCGAAGAAGAACGTCAAGCCGCAAAACGCGCGTCGCTCCAACGCGTGCGAGCGCGCGTTCGTCGACGGGTGAAAAGGGTAGCCGAGCGACAGTCTGACGACGAGTCCGAGTCTGAACTCGCCAAAGAACTCTCGACCATGAGCAGTCACACCAACCTCTCACGAGCAATAGTGCGCGACCTGAATGGCGAACCGGTGTCGTTCACCGTCCTTCTCGTCGTGTTAAAGCTCCAACGCAACTTTAGAGCGCGCCGCGAGCGAAGGCGCGCCGAGGAAAATAAAAATCAGTGGAGCAACGCCATCACGCGCCGGTCGCTCTCTCGCACGTCGTGGGACGAGCGGGTCCAACGACGCGCGTCCTCAGACACGCACACGATCACATAAATTATCACACATCGCACGCGCGCATAGATAGCTTTTGTAGCAACGCACTCATAATTAGCAAGCGTGTCCTGAAAATCCAAAAGTGAGTGTTTCGCGAGGCGCGATGACATCTTGTCGCCAGTTGTCGACACAACGACGTGATTTCGCGCACGTGCACGCGCCCGTGACGATGAAACACCGCGGATCAATCCGGTGCGACGTCGTGCGACGCGTGTTGGCGTTCGTTCTCGTCGCCGCATGCGCGAACGTCGCCCGCGCGATCGAAGGCAAATGTTCAGCCTGTCGAGCCGTCGGCAAGTCTCTCGCGCGAGCGCTTCGTGAGGACGCTGAGAGCGCCGATCAAAAGGTGGTTGACATGCGTGGACGCCTGGACTCTCGGGGAAAGCGGTACGGGAAGCGAATCTCTTACAAGATGAGCGAGTTGCGGTTCGTGGAGCTTCTCGAGTCGGTGTGCGACAACGTCGGCGAGTATCAGTTTCACGAGGAGACGTCCCGATGGCGGATCCCGCCGAATCCGGTGAAAAAGATTAGAAAAGAGCGAGGGAAGCAGATGAAAAAGGAGATCATCGGTTACTGTCATCGCGTCATCGAGGAGTCGGAGGAGACGTTGCAATCCGCAGTGTACGCCGAGAAAATCCACGATGCCAACGTCGAGGAGTTCTTGTGTCGCAACGTGAGCGCAACGTGCGACGCATCCGTCGACTTCACCGTGGAAGAACCCAAGGAGGATGATTTCCATCACTACGAAAAGGCGGAACGAGAAGACGAAAAGACGAAGGAAAAGGCCAAATCTCCAAAGAAAAAGTCGAAAAAGTCAACCAAAAAGAACGAGCAAAAGGAACTCTGATTCGGATGATTCCTTCGAACAAGCGACTAGCACGCGTGGTGCAAAACAAGTAGCATTAGCTGCGCCAAGATGATTGGGTTATTTATTTCTATTATTCCATGTTCTATTCAAACTCTCACCGCCTTCGCCTCGGAGACCGCGAGTACGACCGCGAGTAAGAATCACTCGAATACGAATCACTCGAGTAATCGCGTTTACTACGCTTTCTCTTGGAAGACTTTTTACTCTTCTTCTCCTTCTTCGATTTTTTCTCCTTCTTGCGCTTCTTCGAGTCCTCGCGCGCGCGAGTCGGCGACCCTCCCTCGGCTCGCAACCTGTTGACGAATTCTCCGCTACCGAACATCATGCCCGACGGTGCGTCGGCGCGTTCTCCGGCTTCGGCTTCGCCCTCACCGTCCAAGAGAAGTTCGTACTGCTTGCCACCGCTGCCGTACTGTTTCACATCTCCGACGTGGTGTCCCCACTGAATCGCGCCCGCTTGCACCGTCTCCCCCGCGTCGGCGCCGACGGGACGATACCTATCTCCATACCCGCCACCACCGCCACCTCTGAACGGTGGATCGTAACTCAAATTATTCGGATCCATATCTTCTCCGGTCCCCTGATCCACGTTTTTCATCGCAAGGCTTACACGCGGTGGCCCACCGTCTTGTTGCTCGACGTCGACGACTTTCACCCACACGTCGTCGCCCTCGGAGACGACGCCCGAGATTATCGAAATCTTCTCCTCGTCGTCTACGTCTCTCGGCACGTCCAAGTACTGCGAAATCTGCGATCTGTGCACCAATCCGCCTCGTCTGAACCCTCTGATATCCACAAACACGCCCACGGGCTTCACCGAGCGACACTTTCCTTTGTACACTTTATGCAACTCTGGGTGAAACGCGGGCGCGCCGCTCGCGTTCCCACCGTCCCCGGTCCCGAACCTCGGGCGTTCACCGCCTCCGCCCGTGCCCGCGTCCACCCTCGCGCGTCGTCTCTCGAGCATCTTCGTCCCGTCCGGATCTAAATCCGCCCCCGTCTCTTGGTCGGCGGCGCTCGCGTCGAGCGACACTCGCCACTCGCCCGGACGCTTGTCGTCCTCTCGCACGCTCGTCACCTTGGCGTACACCCCGCTCCCGATCGGAAAGAAATACTCGAGCGCGTGTTTTATCGCCTCGTCGTCGTCGTCCGCGCTGAATCGCACGTCGTCGCCGCAGTTGTCCCGATGCAAGAGCGCATCCTTCCCGCCCGCCGGCGCGCCGTCCACGCGCACGAACACCCCGAACGGACGCACGCCGCGCACGACGCCGCGCACGATGTCCCCGACCGCGTGCGGGTACGCCTCCGCCGACATCCCCGACCGATCGACGCGCTCTGACGCGTCGCGCCTCGCACGCCATTCATTCGCGCGTCAAACCGAGGCGCGCGACGCGCGTCATGTCCGACGACGCCGGCCCGTCCAACGCCGCGCGCGCCAACGCCAACTCCCCCAGCGTCAAGCGCATCCTCCGCGAGATCCGCGAGCTCGCCGAGAGCGCGCGCGAGGACGAAACCTTTGTCGCCGAACCGTCCGAGGATGACATCTTCGATTGGCACTTTGCCCTCTTCGGACCTCCGGGCACGCCGTTCGAGCGCGGCATCTACCACGGACGCATCGTGTTACCTCCGGAGTATCCTTTCAAACCGCCCTCGTTCGTGCTGCTCACGCCGAACGGGCGATTCGAGACGAACACGAAGATTTGTCTGAGCATCTCGCAGCACCATCCAAAGCAGTGGCAACCGAGTTGGTCGATACGGGCGGCGTTGACGGCGATACGGGCGTTTTTCCCCACCCCGCCCGAGGGTGCGGTCGGTTCGTTGGATTGGAGCGACGACGTGCGCCGAGAGTTGGCGGAACGGAGCTGGCGAGCGAGAGAACCGACGTTTACGCACGGGAACGAGAAGCGCCGCGCGCTGAGCGCGAGCGTGCACGATAGAATGTTAGAGCGAATGGAGCGCGTGATGCGCAAGGAGTTGGGGCGCGAATCGGAAGATGACGCGGAGGGACGCGGTGCGGGGGATGCCGCGGTGGACGAGGCGGACGCGCGCGAGGACGAGGCGAACGCTCCGGAGACGAGCGGCGCGGCGAACGACGCGAACGAATCGTCGTTGCTCGCGACGCCCGCGCCCGTCGTCGACGCAAACGACACCGTCGAGGCGCGATCGATGCGGGACCACGAGAACGACGAAGACGATTACGTCGCTCGCGACGACGACGACGAGGATCCACCCAGACCGGTGACGCCCGTCGACGACACCGAGCGGCGCGCGCGCGTCGCGGCGCGCACCGAAGAACTCGCCAAGACGAAGCGTCAACTCGACGTCACCGCGTGGTCGCTCGTCGCCGCGATTCTCGCGATACTCGTCAAGCGTGTCATCGTTCGCTCGATCATCGTCGCGTTGGAGAGTTGAGTCGAGGTAGCCTTTTCTCTTTCATTCTTGCAACGCCGCCGCCGCACCCGTCGACCCACCACACACCTCGCCTCGGCGACCGCGCGCGCGTCATGTCGCTCGCCGCGCGCGCCGCCACCGCCTTGGCGGCCTCGGCGCGCGCTCGCGCACCCCGCGACGCCGTCGCGCGACGTGCGACGGCGTCCCCGTCGACTCCCCGAAAAAGGATAACGGCGGCCGCGATCGCCACCGACGCGTCGACGACGCCTCTCCCGCTTCTCGGCGACGCGCGCGCGTACACACACGTGTCTCCGGGCGTGTGTGACGCGTGCGAGACGTCGAGAGAGGCGAGAGAGGCGTGGGTGGCGCTGTTGTTGGGACAGTTTCCGAGTCACGTCGCCAACGCCGAGCGCACGCGCGCGTATTTACGAGAGGATGATTCGTACGTGGCCAAGTACGAGCGATTCGAGAAGATGTATGAGACGTATCTGCGAGAGGCTGTGGAGCGGGACGACGGTGCGGCGAGCGAGCGAGGCGTCGGGGACACGCTGATGGATATGGTGGAGGAGAAGGAGCGTCTGTTGCGACGCTGCGGATTGGAGGATATGTTTTTAGGATTAAAGGCGAACGAGAATGAGATTTGTTTAGCGCTATACCCGGAGATGTGTCGGGCGATCGATGGGATCGAGGGATCGCGCGAGCGCCTGTGCGCGGTGATCGAGGCGGCGTTGGCTGGGAATTTATTTGACGCCGGCGCGGCGGCGGCGGTGCAAAACGTGGCGTTTTGCGACTCAGAACAAGCGGCGTGCAATTTCCCAGAGGATGAACAGAAGCGATTCAATTTAGACGCCGCGCAATTATTCGCGACGTTCGCCAAGGCGCAGGCAAAGGTGGTGAGACCAGAAAACGGATGGAGATTTGACAGTTTCGACGCCGTCGAGTCGCGTCTCCGCGGCGACGCGCCGTGGACTCGCGTCTTAATCTTCTGCGATAACGCCGGCGCGGACACCATGGGCATGGTTCTCCTCGCTCGACACCTCGCATCCGCCAACCCTCGCACCGAAGTCGCTCTCGTCGCCAATTCATCCGCCGCGTTGAACGACATCACGTACGAAGAATTACGTCTCTTCGTATCCTCGTGCGCCGACGCCGACGCCGTCCTCCGCGACCTCATCGCGCGCGATCGCGTGCGTTGCCTTCCCTCGGGCGCCACCTCCACCCTCTTGGATCTCTCCCGAGTCTCCACCGAGCTCGCATCGTACGTCTCCGCCACCGACGCGTCCCCGAGTGACTGGCTCGTCGTCCTCGACGGCATGGGCCGGTCGCTCGAGTCCAACTGGAACGCCGCCGCGTACATGTCCCCGGGCGTCGACGTTCTCTCCCTCGCCATGGTGAAGAGCGAGATAAACGCCCAGAGACTCAACGCCGAGGTGTACGATTGCGTCGTTCGCCTCAACACTGCCCCGAACGCGTCTTTGTGAATACCATCGTCATCGCGTCGCCGTCGCGTCGCTTCAGTGTCTCGCGCGTCATCAATCAATCATGCGCGGTGTTCTCGCGCGTCGCGTGCCCGCGCTCGTCCTCGCGCGACCTCACGCGCGAGACCGACCGACGTTCCGTCGCGCGCGCGGCGTCACGACGACGCTCGACGCGACGCCCGTCGACGTCGACGCCGTCATTCGTCGCGCGGACCCACACCATCGCGATGACGTCGCGCGCGCCGTCGAGCGCGCCGAGCGCGCGCGCGATCGATGGACGCAAGAGACGACGGGCTTTTTAGACCCAGGCGCGATGGCCTCGGTCGAGGACGCCGTGCGTGCGGTGTGCGGCGACGAGGTGGTGGTGCGCGCGTGGGGCGGTTTTTCGTCGGCGGAGCGCCGGCGCGCGACGATGACGCGGGCGGAGAGCGTCGACGAGGACGCCATCGAGACGAGCGTGCGCGCGCTGCGCGTGGAGGGGAACTTTATGTTCGACGCCGCGACGCACAGAGATTTTTTAGGGGCGATATTGGGTACGGGAATTTCGAGAGAGAAGATTGGGGACATTTTGATTCGAGGCGAACGCGGCGCCGACGTCATGACGACGCCGGAGATGTGTGAGTTTTTAACCGCGGCGTTGACGTCGGTGCGCACGGTAAAAGTCCAGGCGAAAGAGGTGTCTCTGTCCGAGTTACAGGTGCCGAAACCAAAGGTGGAGGAGATCAACACGTCGGAGGCGAGCGCTCGTTTGGACGCGCTCGGCAGCGCCGGGTTTCGCATGTCGCGTTCGAAATTCGCGGAACACGTCGCGTCGGGCGACGTCAAGGTGAATTGGAGAGAAGTGACGAAAGGGAGACACGAATTGAGCGCTGGGGACGTCATCTCGTGTCGCGGGAAAGGTCGCGTCGAGGTTCAAGATATTCGTCCGGCGAGGAAGGAGGGACGGTTTGCGGTGAGTTTACTTCGATTCGTGTAGCGCGTACTGTACAACAAAGATTGAATTTATTCGTGTCGGTCTTCCGCGTCCGCGTCCGCGCGCGGATTCCAGTATCTCGGTAAAGGCGGTTCTTCGTCCTCCGGCGGTGCGTCGGCGACGATGACGGCGAGTTCGTACGTCATGCGCGCGCCCTCGGCGAGCTTTTCGGCGACGGCGACGGGCGGCGTCTCTCCCAAAATCTCTCGCGTCGCCGAACGTTCGGGTTCGCGAATCTTCGCCGTGCGCATCGCCTCCACGATAGATTGCCATAAACGTCTGTTCGTCATCACCGCGGGATCTCGCAACGCCGGGAGTAAACTCTGCACCCCCGTCGCCGTCGTGAGCGGTGGCGCGCCTTCGACGCAGAGATTGATGCGTCGTTCGGCGCGCGCGTCGTCTCTCGAAACTCCCCCGAGAAGCACGCGCGTGTCCCACGTCCCGAGAATCAATCGTTTCACCGTCTTCGAATCCGACGCGATCGTTCCCGAGACGACGTTTCGAAACGACGGCGACGAATCCACGTCAAACTCTCGAAATTTGAGCGACGCCTTGGTCGACGTCGTCGTCGAGCGCACGAAGACGTCGCCGACGAGCTCCGCCGTGGGCCACCCTCGCGCCAATCCGGTGATTCGAATGGACGGTAAATTAAACTCAAACACCTCCGATTCGTCGTCCGGCGTCGTCGAGCGTCTCCTGAGATAATCCGGATGTCCAGAACATCCTCGAAATTCAACGAAACAACATCCGTCTCGCACGCCCCTCGCCCGCGCCCGCTCCGACGGCGGCGGCGCGTCGAGGTGCACGACCACCGTCGACCCGACGCTCACGACGCGCGGACGCACGGAAATCTTCGCACTCGCGTGCACGCGCTGACGCTGTCCATCGATGAAGTGATCCGCGGTGGTCGGAGACGCATCGAACGAACATTGCTCTTGAAAGTACGCGCTCAGCGTCTCGTCGCTCGCCAACGCCACGCGACGAACGACGTGCGTTCCCAACGGCGGCATCGCCGTCCGCTCCCCATTCGTCGGCCGCAAAATCTCCGCGCAATACTCCAACACGAACGCCACCACCGCCTCGACTCTCGCGACGTCCCCATCTTCACCCTCCTCCTCGGCGTTCGGCGTCGCCGCCGCCCGTCGCGTCGCCTCGCCGACGCGCTCCGCGCGCGCGTCGTCCGACGCCGTCGTCGTCTTCACCGTCCCCCCTCCCCTCCCGACCTCCTCCACCCCACGTCTTCCCCTCGACGTTCGTCCACGACATATCTCATCGACGAGCTTGACTCGCAACGCGCGCGCCGCCGTCTCCGCGAGCGTCGTCGCCGTCGGCGGCGCGTCTTCGTCGAAGACATCCTCCAACGACCCGTCCCGTAACGCACACGTCCACATCGACGTCTTCCGCGCGACGCGCGACGCGACGCGACGCATCGCGATCGTCAACGAGCACAGAAAAAATACGACGCCTCGCGCGCGCCCGTCGCGTCGTCCACTGCCGCGCCGCGTCTCCCTCGACGCGTCGACGCCTCGCCCTCGGACGTCCGACGCCGCGTAACCGACGCGCGCGAACGCGATGAATCGATCGATCGACGCGCGGCTCTCGTCGACGACGACACGGACGCGCGACTCGATCGAGCGGTGACGCGCGCGTAATTTTTTTCCGCGTTTTTCTCGCGGATTGCACCGCGCCCGATCGCCGTTCGCGCGTCGTCGTCGACTGTCGAGATTCGCGTCGCCGGCGTCCGCGCGAACGTCGCCTCGCGTCGAAAGAAAGAAAACCCCAGACGCGCGCGACCACGCTCGACGTCGACCGTCGCGCGTCGACGCGCGCGCGCGTTCGACGGGAAAAAATACGCGCGAGCGCGTCGCGTCTTGGCACCACGCGCGCGTCCGTCGAACGCGCGAGCGCGCGGTGGGCGGTGGGACACCGGGGGCGATCGGATTGGTTCGCGGGATTCCTCGGGGCGGCGACGCGCGCGGTGACGACGATGGGCGCGGGTGCGCGTGAGGGTGATGACGACGGGGGGTTTTACGCCGAGTGCGTCGAGGCGAACGGGACGTTGCGGTACTGCGTGGACGGCGCGTGGCGCGCGTCGGCGTCGGGGTCGACGTGTGAGACGCTGAATCCGAGTCGAGGGAACCGACCGGAGAGCGCGTTTCAGGCGTGCTCTACGACGGAGGTGGATGAGGTGTTCGCGTGCGCGCGTCGAGCGCAAAAATCGTGGGCGCGCACGCCCTTGCACGAGCGAGCGACGCTGTTGCATCGGGCGGCGACTCTGATGCGCGAACGCAAGGGGCCGATCGCGGAGGCGCTCGTGCGCGAGGTGGCCAAGGGGGCGAAGGACGCGACGACGGAGGTGGTGCGATCGGCGGATTTGATCGATTACACCGCGGAGGAGGGGGTGCGGTTGTTGGGGGAGGGGAAGCTGTTGATGAGCGATAGTTTTCCGGGAAATTCCAGAAATAAGCTGTGCCTGGCGAGCAAGGTGCCGGTGGGTGTGGTGTTGTGCATTCCGCCGTTCAATTATCCGGTGAATCTGTGCGTGAGTAAGATTGCGCCAGCGCTCATCGCGGGGAACGCCGTGGTGGTGAAACCGCCGACGCAGGGGTGCACGGCGACGCTGAAGATGATTCAGTGTTTCATCAAGGCTGGGTTCCCGGCGGGCGTCGTGCAGGCGGTGACGGGACGAGGGGGTGAAATCGGCGATTACCTCACGACGCACCCGGAAGTGAACGCGATTTCGTTCACCGGTGGTGAAACCGGCGTGCGAGTCGCGCAAAAGGCGGGCATGGTGGCTTTGCAAACGGAACTCGGCGGTAAGGATGCGTGCATCGTTTTGCCAGACGCCGATTTGGATTTGGCCGCAAAGAGCATCGTCAAGGGTGGGTTTTCGTACAGTGGACAGCGATGCACGGCGGTGAAACTCGTCGCGGCGTACGAGGAGATCGCGGACGAACTTTTGCAAAAGGTGAACGACCAGATTGCGAAATTAAGCGTCGGCTTACCCGAAGACAACGCCACCATCACCGCCGTCGTGTCCAAGAGCTCAGCTGATTTTATCCAGTCATTAGTCGTAGACGCTGAGAGCAAGGGTGCGAAGCTTTGCCAAGAGTGGAGACGAGAGGATAATCTCATCTGGCCGCTCGTGATCGATAACGTCACGCACGATATGAAGATTTGCTGGGAAGAGCCGTTTGGCCCGGTGCTTCCAGTCGTGCGCGTCAAATCCGACGAGGAGGCGCTCGCGTTGGTGAACAACTCGAGATTTGGCTTGCAAGGATGCGTGTTCACGAAGGACATCGATCGCGCCATCCAAATCAGCGACGCCATGGAGACAGGTACCGTCCAGATAAACGGTCCGCCGGCTCGCGGTCCCGACCACTTCCCGTTCCAAGGCGTGAAGGATTCCGGCATCGGTAGTCAAGGTATCACGAATAGCATCAACGTGATGACAAAGGTGAAGTCCACCGTCATCAATCTCGCGACGCCGAGCTTCACGGTGGCGTGATTTGGAAACAAACTTACTTTCGTAATAAAAGAAGAACACACTCTACGTACGCACTACACAAAAAAATAAATATCGCGACGCTCATCACGATTGCCCGCCGGTCGGTCGCGCTTTCTGCGCCACCGCGCGCGCGATGCGACACTCCAAGTCACCGTCCGCGGCCGCGTTCACGGTCAAATCGCACCCATCCAAAATCGCGCGTCCCGCCTCGACGGCGTCCGGCGGCAGGTCTCGAAACAGGTCGTCCAAGCCGCGTTCAATCAAACCAATCATCTCCGGTCCACCCTTAAAATCAACCTTCACCCTGGCGTTGTTCGCCTTAAAGATCGCTTCGAGCGTGCTCACGGATCGCAGTACTGCGTTCAGAGGTCAGTCTCTGCGCCTTCGTCGCGTCGAGGTTCGTTCGCGCGCGCGCGCTCGTCGTCACGCTCGTCACGCTCGTCGTCACGCGCTCGTCGCGCGCGCGCGCTCGTCGTCACGCACCGTCGTCCACCGCGTACGGATCCGCCCCGTACACCTCACTCAGCGTCGGCAGCGCCCGACGCAACGGTCCACTCACACGACTCGACGTCTTCACGTTCAACTGCGACAGATCGCACGCGAAAACCGGCGCCTCGCACGTATCCCGAAACTCGTCGTTTTGTCGCGAGACATCCCCGAGCGCGAGACGCGCCGCCAACACCACCGCGATCGCCCTCGGTCCGTCCTCGATGGGTTTATCGAGATCGCTGTTAAACATCGCCATCGCCTCTCGCCCATCGAGCGCGCGCGCGCCGACGACCACCGCGAGCGTCGCGCGCAGCGCGGCTCGTCTCGACACGACGTCGTCCGCGTCAGCACACGCTCGCGGCGTCGCGCGCGCCGCCACCGCACGCCCCGCGCGTCCGCGCCGCGTCGGCGTCGCCACCGCCGTCGCGCGCACCCTCGCCGCCCGCATCGTCGTCGTCGTCGTCGTCGTCGTCGTCATTCGCGCCTCGTCGTCGCGCGCGGCGACCAGTCACGATGTCGTCACACCTCGTCGCGCGATCGAGCGCGTCATTCGATCGCGGCGCCGCTCGCGCATGAGCGCGCTGATCGGGTCCGCGCTCAAGGCAATCGCGACGGCGGCGACGATCGTCTCCGTCGGGTCTCGGCAGGGGTGGCTGGTGGTGATCCCCGAGCGCATCGAGGACGAGAACGCGCGCGCGTTCGTGAGCGGGACGCTGCGCGCGACGGACGCGTGCGTCGACGCCGCGTTCGATCTGGCGAAGAAATTGCGAGAGGAGATTGGAAAATCATCGTCGTCGTGATGACGGCGTCGAGACGGGGACGCGCGATGCGAGTGCTCGCGAGGGGCGCGGCGGCGGGATTGGCGTTGGCGCTCTTGCGCGTGGACGCGCACAGGTTTATTCCCGAGCGCGCGGCGGTGTTGAACGGAGCGGCGGTGGCGGTTGGGGGTGCGGAGGAACGCGCGTTGAGCGGCGGGATGGATGTCGCGGCGTTGGAGGCGAAGGTGTTCGAGAGAGTGGAGGACGTTTTGAGAGAGAGAGCGGAGACGTCGGCTAAAGTCGCCGGGACGGACGACGGGGACGAGGCGACGTCGGGGACGAATGATGAGACGCTCTCGCGCGAACCGGAGGTACGAATCGATGCGGTGAAGAAGGATTCGCGCGAATCGGCGTCCGAGGTGCTTGAGCCGGAGGAGAAGAGCGCGCCGAAGAGACGCGACGACGAACCGGAGCGGGCTGAGATTCTCAAACGAAATCCGGCGGTGAAGAAGACGGCGACTGTTTCGAGAGATTTCCTCGATCCATTCGCGCTTCGCGCGGTGAACGTGGACAGAACGGACGCGTTCGACGTCGCGGACGCTCGAGGAAATAGATGTACGCCGAGAGAGATGAATACCACGATTTGGGGCTCGCCGAGACAGTTAGATTACATCGTACCTCTCGAGTCTGAGGATTGGCCTAGGAACTGTAAAGGTCGTGAAGCGCTCTGCGACGTGTTGAAACGCGTCGCGCGGAAGAGAGAGGTTTTGGCGGCGGTCGCTAACTCGCAAGCTCCGGGCTTGGCGCCGTTTTTGGATATGCTCATCAGCTTGAAAGTTCCAAACTTTCTCATCATCGCTCTCGACGAGCCGCTCACACACCGTTTGGACGACTTGGGCGTGGCGTATTACTTTCACGAAGATTCAGTGAGTGGGAACCATAAAGTGAGCGCGAAGAAATTTGCGCTCATTCAAGAGTTTGTCAGTGTCGGATGCTCCGTGCTTCTCACCGATACGGATGTCACGTATCAACAAAATCCCTTCTCGTACTTGTACCGCGACAGCGACGTCGAGAGCATGAGTGATGGATTCGATAATGATTCTGCGAATGGATTTTTACAACCCATCGATGACGTATCTTTCGGTGCCGCGCGTCGGCGCGCGAGCTCTTTCCGCGTCGGCGCGCTCAACAGCGGTATGTGGTACGTGAGCGCCACCGAGGCAAGCTTGCGACTGATGAAAATCATGGCGCATCGCATGGCCACGGAAGATTTGTGGGACCAGAGCGGATATAACCTCGAGCTTTGGTTCGCGAGTCACGATGATCACATGACATCTGGAGCGACCGTGCGCATCATGAATCCATTTTGTTTCATGAATAGCAAGGTGATGTTCAGAATCATTCGTCACGAACAAGCTTTACAAAAAGACAAGCACCGTCCAGTGGCGATGCATGCGAATTATCACACAGACAAAGATAACAAAATCAAAATCGTGCATGCGTACTACGCGGAGGATGCACCGTTATCTTCGTTGGATTGCACCGTCGGATGCGATAGTAATTTGAAGAGTATCACTCAGCTTGAATCGGAACATTTGCATAGCATCAACGACGGTTTCATCGGAAGTAAGAATTGGAAAGCAGGCGTGAAGGGTATCGAAACGTGCAAACCCATGACGGCTTGGGATGGTAAAATCGATGGTTTGGAACGTAAATTACACCTCGTTCAGGAAAACGAGCGTGTGTGTGCAAAGACTTCTCTAAAGGCGACAGCTCGGAAAATTTGCAACGCTGTCAACGATGGATTAGAACTAGGTACAGACGGCGATGTCTTCCTCGTCGTCGCGGATGCTGCCGACAAAGATATATTCACTTTGCTGATCGAGGCCGGTATCGCGAAGAACGGTTTGACGAAGCGCACCTTGGTCGTCACGAATGATGAAAACCTCGCAAAAGAAAGCGAAGGAGCTGGCATCGCAACTGTGCTTCGAGCGTCGAAAAAGAGTCTCTCAAAGGCCTCTCTCAAGTGGTACGCGATACACTTAATTCTTCGTGACAGACATGGCGTTGTTTTCATCGATCCGAGCGTTGTTTTGCTCAGAGACCCATCCGAGTTCTTCTATAGAGATTCAGATTTAGAATCCGCGAGTGACGGTTGGGACGACATGTCCGCATACGGGTACGACCACGTCGTGGATGACCCGTCCATGGAGTGGAGTCGTTTCTTACACGGAGGTCGCGTCGCGTCTTCCGACGCTGCCTTCTTTAGACTCGCTCCGACACACGAGTCGGTGGCCTTCGCGGAGCGACTCACGACGCGTTTGACAGCGTTGGGCACGGAAGTTTCCGCCGCGGAAGAACAGGATGTGTTCAACGCCGCGGTCTTCTTCCCTTCTTATGGCGAAGTGGTGTCCGTCGGCGTCATGCGACGAACACTCAATTACTTGTGCTTTGCAAACTCAAAGACTGTGTTCTTATTCATGCGTAAGGACGCGTTGATGGCCGACCACTTGCCCATCGTAATCGATTTCAGTTACCACGTTCGAGACTTGGAACGTATGCGGGACACGTACGCGCACTACCAAGCGATCAAAGGTGGCCAAGTGGACGAAGAGGCGAAGAAGGCTTTCATGAAGTGGAGTGCTGCCGATGGTAAATCAGGAACAGGCGAAGATATCAGAGCTCTCTGCGCCGCCGAGGTGAAATCACCAACGAGCGCCGAAATCGCTGCTCATACGCTCGCATCGAGTTTCGTCGCCGACGAGGAGAGGGAGTGGTCATGGGGTGGGGTGAAATCGATGAAATTTTTAGCAGATGGCAAACTCACGACTCCGTGGGGACATGGACAGTGGGCTCTCGTGAAGACGGATAAAGGTGACTTCATGCCGAATGCGCTTTGGGCAGATTTTGTGGGCGCTCATCATTTTCTCAAGTTTGAAACTCCCGAAGGAAGCGATAGAAAGAATACGATGTTCGTCTCCGAGAGATGCAAAGATGGCTCGATGATTGTTGGTCGGGCGTTGCCACGCGAAGCGAAACAAAAAGACGAGCCCCGAGCATAGCAACGCGTCATTTGTAATTGGAAGCGACATGTTGCGAAATGTGCGAAATATCAAATGTGTTTTATTGCATTCAAGTCTATCGTGCATGTTTGGTTAATGAATGTTTCGGAAGAATGAAAGAATGGGTGTGAGGCTTTACATGGATCGCGCCTTGACCATGCAGTCCATCGCGGTGCGCGTCTTACCGGCGCTCGCCATGTGCGCTGCGACGAGGTCCCAGCGGTTAATGGTACCCAACGGGTGCAATTGCTTCGAAGCAGTGTCGAGTTCGGCGACTTCGTCGTCGTTCCACGCCCCGCCGACGGTTTCGGAAGCCTCTCTCTCCGATCTGTGGGCGGCGGCTTCGTCTGCCTTGGCCTGCCAGTCACCACCCTTCGCGAGCACCATGCCCGCGAGCACGCACGCGACGGCATCCCACGGTCCCTTGACGTCATCACCGTTCATCGCGGCGTCCAACAACTTCTTCAACTCTCCGGCGTGATCGACAGTCAACGCGTCGCAGAGCGACTCGAGTTCGCCGTCGCCCGGGTAATCGACCCAACCCTCGGCGACGGCGCCAACCGCGCGGAGACGTTGCTTGTCCTTACGAAGAGCCTTCTTAGCCTTTTCGAGTTCCTTCTTCGCGTTCGCCTTGGCCGCCTTGGCCGCCTCTTCCGCAGCCTTGGCGGCGGCTTCGGCTTCAGCCTTGGCCTTCTCGTCGGCTTCGGTGAGTTCTCTGGCGCTGTTGTTGCGGCTCAACTTCTTGGCGTCGCGAGCAGCCTTTTCTTCGGCGCGTTGCTTGATGCAACGAGGATCGTACTTTTGAGCGGCTTCGACGAAAGCACGAATTTGCGCTTGTTCCTTCTTCTTGGAAGCGGCGCGAAGGGTTCTGTTCTCCTTCTCCATTTGACGACGGTGGTCGCGGTCGTGCGCCGTCTCCGTGTCGTTCTCCTTCTCGTGCGGAAATTCACGCCAAGACTTGAACTTGGCGGCCCAGAAGATGTAGTGTTTGCGAACTTCTTCCCAGTCGGCGTCCGGATCGTCGCAGATCGGCACCGGCTTGGTCTCGCTGAATCGAGACAACAACTGGAAGTGCGGCATGAAGGTTTCGAAAAACTCGCCGTCTGCGCACGAAGACGGGAAATCGAAATCCGGGGCATCGACAGAGTCAAACTCTCTTCTGCGGTTCTTATCCGTCAACACCTCCATCGCCGTCACGACAGCCTTATATCTTTGTTCGATGCGCTCAGCCTCAGCCTCGCTCACCTGCGCCACCCCGCGCTTATCCGGATGCAACGCGATGGTCAACCAGCGGTGCTTTTCCAAAATTTCCTCTTTCGTCGCCAAATACCGCTTCGTCGCCAGACCCAACGCGCCGTAGTGATCACCAAACTCTTTATTCCCGCGTCTCTTCGTTCTCTTCATCTTAAACTCCGGCGCATCAAAGTCCACCTCGTCATCCATCGCCGCCTCGTCCAGCGCCGCCAACGACGCCGCCTTGGCCAACTTTTTCTCGCACACCGCGCTCAGCCCGAGTTTCACGCGAATCGCCTCGTGAAACGCGTGTCCCGCGAACTCCTTCATGTGTCCACCGTCCACGACCATCGGCGCGTTACTTTTAAACACGACGCTATCACCACCACCCTCGATCGCGCCCGATTCCCACCCGATGCGCAACGTCGCAAACTTGGATGCGATCTCGCGCTCGACCACCTCGCGATCGCGCGCCTCGATCATGCGCTCGAGCGCCTCGAGATCTTCCTCCGCCATGATTCGTCGTCGTCGATGAAACCCTACCTCGTCACCGGTCGGTCGTGCGTTCGTTCGAGCGCGCGTCGACGTGTGCGGCGGCGCGCGCGTCGACATCCATCGCGTCGCCGCCGCCGCCATCGCGTCGGTCGTGGGGAAGAGAGGGGGTCGGTGATGAGTCGTGAGTCGTCGGTCGATCCTCGTCGTATGTGCACACAGTGATACGGGTGGTTTCTTCATCCATCGGGGTGTGGAGGCGTCCCGCGCGGCCGTTGACGACGACGGAGCGCGACGCGTCGAGAGAGGATCGTGAGAGAGGATCGTGAGAGACGAGGAGGAGGAGGAGGATGCCGACGCCGAGCGTCGTCCTCGCGACGGCTGGGTACGATCACACGATACGGTTCTGGGAAGCGACGCGTGGGGTGTGCTATCGAACGCTCCAATACGCGGATTCGCAGGTGAATAAGCTTGAGATTACGCCGGATAAGCGGTACTTGGCGGCGTGTGGGAATCCGCACGTGCGTTTGTTTGAGGTGAACGCGTCGAATCCGCAGCCGGTGACGTCGTACGATGGACACACGGGGAACGTCACCGCGGTGGGGTTCGAGCCGCAGGGGAGCTGGATGTACACGGGGAGCGAGGACGGGACGGTGAAGATTTGGGATTTGCGCGCGGGTGGGTATCAGAGGGAGTACGAGAGCAGAGGAGAGGTGACGAGCGTGGTGTTGCATCCGAATGGGACGGAACTGATGAGCGCGGATCAGAATGGTAACATTCGAGTGTGGGATTTGACGGCGAACGCGTGCTCGTGCGAGCTCGTGCCAGAGGTGGGAACGGCGGTGCAGTCGTTGACGATAGCGGGAGACGGATCGATGGTGGTCGCGGGGAACAGTAAGGGGACGTGTTACGTGTGGAAGTTGCAGCCCGGATCCAAGACGACGGCGCACTTTGAACCGTTGCATAAACTCAACGCGCACGACGGCAATTACGTCCTCAAGTGTTTGATTTCTCCAGATTGTCGTCTCCTCGCGACGACGTCGAGCGATAAGACTATCAAATTATGGAATTTAGATGGATTTAAGTTGGAGCGCGTGCTCGAGGGGCATCAACGGTGGGTGTGGGATTGCGTCTTTAGCGTCGACGCGGCGTATCTCGTCTCGGCGAGTTCTGACACCACGGCTCGACTCTGGGACTGTTCCACGGGCGAGGCCATTCGCGTGTACAGCGGCCATCACAAGGCTGTCGTGTGCTGTGCGCTCAACGACAGCGCCGTCGTGGACGCGGAAGACTCGGAGACGAGCCAATAGAAACCATATTTGTAGTTGTACCACTTAGCGCCACAAACTCCACCGACATCGCGCGAGACGCCACTCCGACGCGCGCGACGACGCCGACGACACCGACGACGAGCGAGATGGTCTCGCGCGCCGACACAGCCGTCCCCACGGGCTCGCCCGCGCCGCCCGTCGAACCCGCGAACGCGGCGGACGACCGACAACCGCTCACCGAGCTCGGACAGCTGCGCGAACGCGCGTCGACGAGGCACACCAAAGCGTCGACGCCCGCGCGATCGCCGCGCGCGGGCGTCTCCCCGAACGCATCGACGCACGGTCTCACCGCGTACGAGCGCGAGCGCGAGGTGCGTCGCCGCGCGAGTCGCTCGACGGATGCGAAGACTCGGACGTCTCGAAAATTGAGTTTTAAAAAAAAATCACCGACGGACTGACGGCGTTTTGTTTGTTTACGCGTTTTGTTTTTTACGCGAGCGCAGGAACGCGTGCGTCGAAACAAGGAACTCATGCGCACGCTTCGCGTGACGGAAGCGAAACAAGCGCTCGATAAGTCGATGCGAGCGAGCGCGGAGACGAAACCGAAACGGTCGACGAAGACGAAGCGAGAGCGAGACGCTCCGGCGCCGGAACCGACTCGAAGGAGCGCGCGGGTTCAAGGTGAATCTTCGCGCGCCAAGGTGGAGATTGGCGAGGATGATAAACCCGTGGGAGTGGGTGGTGAACTTTTGTATCATTTAACGTGCGATGAGTACTGCGAAAGACTCGGCATCGAGCTCGGACCGAAAATGTCCGGCGGTTTCAGAGGCTGGGTAGAGGAATCGGTGCGCGAGGCGTTGGGCATCGCTGCAAGCGCGGACGAGGCGTGGGAAAGGAACGGAGGGGGTAAATCCGATCGTCGGCCCGGAAAGGGTGAGGCGGCTCGCGATCATGCTAAACGAATGCTTTACAAGAACCCGAACGCGTACTTTTACAGACACACGGCGGGCGAAGAGCAAAAGAACGGGGATTGGGACGAAGAAGAGATCGCACTGTTTGTTGAAGTTGCGAAAAAGCACGGGTGTGGAGACAAATGGGGACTGTTTGCATCTCACATTCCGGGTCGCGTGGGTTACCAGTGTTCAGCCGCGTACCGTCACGTGATCATACCGCGAGGTTTGTTGCGAGACGACGCGTGGCGAATGACTCTCTCCGGCGAAGCCGTGTGGGTCGGGCGGCGATGAACGAACGAGTGCCGCGTTGTAATAAAGGTAAAATAGTGATGCGTCACATTCACAATAACTATGTCAAGCTATTCGTGTCGCGCGCAGGAGTGTGAATTCCCAGTGTTGTGCTGGGTGTGTAATTTCGCCGCCTCGAAAAAAATTGTGCCATCCCTGACACGAGGCGTGAACCGACGACAAAAGTCGTTCGCATCTTGGGATATTTGTTTTATACGCAACAATGCGTGTGTGCACTGGTACGCTTCAAAGTCGCCAAGTGTATTATCCTTGGCGTATCGTCGAGCGAAGTTGATTTCTTGCTTCGCTTGTGTTGATCGACTCCGCGACGTCTCGATGAGACACAGAGATATACTCGATCTTTGTTTGACAGAGTGCAGCCGTTGCGGCGGTGCATCTTTATTGTTTTTGTTTTGTTCCCCCATTTAAAGTAAACGAGGTATTTGTGTTGACTTAACCGAGAACAAACCCGTCCAGTTCTCCAACGCCACTGTTGTAAAGCTACAGCGCCAACCTTTCGTACCTGGTTCGCGATAAAAATGGAACCAAGATTTGAAAATATTGACGAGAATCGCAAACGTCGCGCCTGTGCGATGACGTTTGCACGTACACCCCCATATTATTGCTAAGCTATAGACCTGGCATCGCACGTTCCCAACCGATTATGGCGAGAATGCGACGGCCTCCACTCTTCATCTTGATGCGTAACCGTCTCCTCTTCCCGGCGGTTTGCAGAACAATCTCTCTAGCGGCAGTATTTTGACGGATCGATTTGGGACGGGATTTGTTGGATCTCCGTACCGAGTTCCTGCTCAATGCGGAACAAGTTCATGCGATCGTCGTAGGTGATGAGGTTGACGGCAATACCCAAGTGGCCGAATCGGCCAGAGCGGCCGACTCTGTGCAAGTATGTTTCAGAGTTCTTGGGGAAGTCAAAGTTGATGACAACGTTGACGGATTGAATATCGATACCACGAGTGAAAAGATCAGAAGATACCAAGTTACGGCAGGCACCGTTGCGGAAGTCATGGAATACGCGGTTACGGTGCGCCTGTATCATCTTGGCGTGAATGTAGAAGCACGAATATCCGAGCTCCGTGATCTTTCTAGCGAGCAACTCGACACGAGTCACGCTGTTGCAGAAAATGATGGATTGATTGATTTGAAGTTTGCTGAAGAGCGTGTTCAAGCAGTGAACCTTTTGCTTCTCTTCGACAAAGGCATAGTACTGGGTGATACCCTTGAGTGTGAGCTCTTCCATGAGGTTGATGACATACGGCTTGCGCAAGTACTTGTCCTTGAAGTCCTTCACGGTGACGGGGAAAGTGGCAGAGTACAGTAGGATTTGTCTGTTCTTCGCCATGAAGTTGATCACTTGCGCGATGACGGGTTGGAATTCCGGAGATAAGAGTTTGTCGGCCTCGTCCATGGCGAGCATGGTGGCTTGGCCGAGTTTGGCCACGCCCTTGCTCGCCAAATCGACGAGACGACCCGGGGTGGCGACGACGACGTGCACCGGTTGATGCAAACGCATGATATCATCCTTGAGAGAAGTACCACCCGTGGTCACCATGACGGCGACGCCCAGGTGCTTACCGAGTTCTTTACAGACTTGACTCGTCTGCAGCGCCAGCTCGCGCGTCGGAACCAAAATCACCGCCTGGATAATATTTTTACTCGTGTCAACCTTCTCGAGGATCGGGATGCTGAAAGCGGCCGTCTTCCCCGTACCGTTTTTCGCCCGGGCGAGAATATCGCGGCCCGTGAGCGCGATCGGAATCGATTCCTCTTGAATCGGCGAAGGTCTCTCGAAGCCCTTCTCGAAGATCCCCATCAAGAGTTCTCTCTTGAGGAAATAATCTTCAAACTCGTTCCCTTTCGTCGCCGTGACATCCTCCGTGCGATACCTGGTATCTTTCGGTGGTAATGCCAGCGTGTCTTTCCAGTTGCCCTGTTGTTGGGCCACTGGAGCGTGTCCAAGTCTGCGCGAGTCGTGCGAATTGCGCCATCCTCGTCAGTCCACTCTCCTAGTCTTCCATCGCTCGCGGTGACGTCTCATTCGTCGATCCGCGCGCATCCAGACGCGCCATCGACACCGGTCCACGGTCTGGACCCTCTTCCGCGCGCACGATCCCGTCCGCGCGGCGCGCCGGCCGTCCCTCGAGCATCTTCACCCTCCCCTCGAGATCTCGCGTGTCGGGTCGACGTTTTCGAGCCCTCGTCGCGCGCACGCGACGATCGCGCGTCCGAACCGCGCGCGACGAACGAACCGAGCGATTTTTACGCACCCCGGCGGCGGGTGTCCGTACCCGTAGCCCTGCATCGAGCGCGTCGACGGTCTCTCGCGCGCGCGTTTCTCGCGCTCGAGGGTCGCGCGGTCGCGTCGGAAGACCTCGTGCCTATATTGTAGAATTTTTAGAGGTATGAGATTGGACTCGGTGGATCTTCTTCGCGATTTGGTGGCTTGATAACCTTACAAGGAGTCTTCGTACGTGAGGACTAGAGGGTTCGGGTTTTATTCTTAGGACGCGCTTTCAGTTTCGCGCGCGCGCGGTGGGCGACGCGCGGCGGCGATCGGGTCGACGGCGACGCGCGCGAGCGGGAGCGGGCGATCGAGACGTTCGCATCGGTCTCGCGTCGAGGCGGAAACAGCGCGCGCGTTCGCGGACACGTCGACCAAGGCGGTGTGAGATGAAGCGAGCGCGAGAGGGCGAGGACGAGGATGACGGCGGCGCGACGCTGCGCACGGTGGACGCCGCGGAGGAGGGCGAGGACGAGGAGGCGAGGAGAGCGGCGTTCGAGCGGGTGAACGCGGAGCGAGCGGCGATTTACGGCGCAGACGCGAGAGGAGAGGTGAGTTTAAAGTTGGAGTGCGCCAACAACTTTAAGCTCTCTGAGGCGCACGAATTGGCGCTATGGACGCTGTTACCGGGCGAAGCGAAGGAGTGCGTGAATCCGCGATGGGCGTTCGTGAGAAATAAACCTCTCATCGATCGTGTCGTCATCGTGTTGGCGCCGGGATTGGATCATAAGAGGTGGTGCGACGAGGGCGCGACGACGTGTCCTCGCATGAAGAGCGTCCTCGGGGACGGATTGAAGACAATGTGCGAGAGTCCGACAGCGCTCGGGATGACGCTTTGCAAGTCGTTGTTATACTCGGTGCGTGGGAAGCAAGGTTTGGGCGGTAATGGGAAACAAAAGAAGTTTAAGGCGAGCACCAAGGCGAAAGACTTGTGCAAACGCCCATTCGCGTATGAACCGTCGAAATTTCTGTTGACTCCTGGAGATATGAGTGACATGGTATATCCTTTACCCACGTTAAAAGAGGATGGAACGCTAGAATTAGAGCAAGGATTCGTCACCACGCAGCCGGCCGGTGGGGGGATCGCTAGAGCGAGTGGATATTACGCGTATTTGGCGCTCGACTGCGAGTTTTGTTACACCGCGGAAGGTTTGCAACTTACTCGTGTGTCGATAGTTAAGGAAGACGGGGAAATCGTGTACGATAAACTCGTCAAGCCGCCCACTGAGATCACAAACTATAACACAGAGCACAGCGGGATCACGGCGGAACAGATGGAGGGAGTGGAGACGACTCTTCAAGACGTCCAGAGAGAACTGCTCGAGATGATTCCGTGCGAGACCATTTTGATTGGACATTCTTTGGAAAATGATTTGCAGAGGTTGAAAATTATCCACGCAAACGTCATCGACACGTGTGCGTTGTACCCACACAAGCGCGGTGCGCCGTACCGAAATGCTCTTCGATTTCTCACCGAGCGATACCTCGGAAGAAGAATTCAGGAGGGTACGCACGATTCAGTCGCGGACGCTCGCGCGACGATGGAACTCGCGCTTCTGAAGTTTATCAATGGACCTTCTTTCGGTGAGGTGACGACGGAGGGTGAAGGCGTTTTCGATGTTTTATCGACGCACAAAGTGGACTGCGTGATGGTTGACTCGCCCAAACTCTGTCGACGCCTCCCCGCGGGTAGTGCGAGCATCGTCGAGGCAAACAGCGACGCTGAGGTGAAAGCAGCCGTCATCGAGCGAATCGGAAAGGCAAACTTGGTCGGCAAGATGGCTGTTTTCGGTCATCTCCAAGAATACAGTGCAGTGCTCTCCGCAGAGGCGCAAAGAGCCCACGCTCGAGAAACCGCACCGACGGATGACGAACAAGTTATCGCCGAAAAGACTCGTCGTCAAGCGCTCGGACGTCTCGATGCCGTCATCGGTGAAATATGGGACGGATTACCCTCCAACACGCTCATGCTCGTCACTTCCGGCGTCGGTGACGCGCACACGCTTCGCCTCACGCAAGAGCAAAAATGGAAGCGGCATCAAAAAATCGGTCACTGGGGCGCGTGGACGGACGAAGCGGAGGCTGAAATCAGGCGTCTGTACACTCGCACGAAATATGGCGTCACGCTCGCCGCGGTGAAACAATAGCTAACGACTAGATTTTATAATACACGCGCCGGCGTCTACGAAAATCCGAAACCCAAACAGTTTACGCACTTTTGCATCCCCGTCCCTTGGCACGTCGGACACAGACACAACCGATCCACCGTCGGCGACTCGATCGGTTGCCACTCGATCGCTCGCTTCCCTTTGCACGTGCGACACGGCACGAACTTGCCGCCCTCGCACGAACCACAACGCACGTTTCGAGCGCGTCGATGTCTTCGCACGAGCGCGCTCGAGACCGCCGTCGACGCCGCCGCGATCGTCGCCACCGCGCCGCCGACGACGACGATCGATCCCGCGAACCCGCTGAAGACGGATCGCAGCGGGTTCGGCGGGCGCCGCGCGCCGGGCGTCGCCATCGCGGCGCGCTCAAGAGTGGCGCCCCGAGTTGGGCGGTTCGAACCGGCTCACGCGCCAGACGCCGACTCGAAGTCGCGCGGCGTCGAGATGGCGGACGCGCGAGGACAGTGTTGTTCACACGATCACGACTGCGACGCGTCGACGTGCGGGAACGCGTCTCTGCACGGATTCATCGACGTTCCCGCCGTGGTCGCTTTCAACGCTCTCGATGAGACCGCGGCGCCGGGCGTGCTGCGGCCGTGGGAGACGAGACACGAGCGCACAGGGCGGCCGCTCGTGAGCGAAGACGACGGTGAGCTCGTGGTGAGGATTCCGTTCACGACGGATGTGAAACTGCGCGGGATCATGGTGCTGGGAGGCGCGTCGGGACGAGCGCCTAACGAGTTGCGAGCGTTCGCGAACAGACGAGACGTCGACGCGGTGAACGCGAGTAGGAAAACGCCAACTCAAAAGTGGGATTTGACGGTAGATGAAGACGGCGTGCTAGAATACACGACGGAGGCTGCGAGTTGGCAGTCGACGTCGAGCGTGACGCTGTATTTTCCATCAAATTTCAACGGCGACGGAGAAACGGAAATATGGTACATAGGATTGCGTGGAGAGGGTACGGGGCACAATCGCGACATGATCGTGACCGCGGTTTACGAGGCTCGTCCTCAGCCGCAAGATCACGAAGTCCCGGGAGACGAGAACGCGGCCGCGTCGCGTCTCGGGATGTAAAAAGTGCCGACATTGGCGTTTAGTGGTCCGATGAGAGTTGCAAATTTATCATTCTCTTTTACAGCTAATTCGTGCGTTCTAGTGAGTGCTACTAATAATATTTGAGTTGTTTTCTATCGAGGAGAGTCGCGTTCGGAATCCTGACGCCGGAAAGCTCGCAAATCTTCTAAATTATCGTCCAAAGGAGAACCAGCCACGCGCATTCGTCTATGCGGGCGCGCTTTCGGTGAATCCACCGTCATCTCAGATGACTCGGGATCGTTTTTGCGCGTCCACAACACCTGCGGCGCCGATTCATCGCCGCGACCGCGATCGTCGAACGTTCCCGACGCCGGCGGTCCCATGCGGTCGCGAGCAGACTTGCGACCCTCCTTGTCGCCCTTTCTGGTCCAAAGCACACCGTTCGTCGGCGAGGGCGCGGAATCGGGAACGTCCTCTTTGACGCTAGTTTTACGCTCCCAGAGCACACCGTTCGTCGACGACGGGGCTTTGGAAGACTCCATCTCTGGGATTGTGTCCTTCGCATCGGCGGTTTGCTCGGCGTCTTTTCGTCCGGCGGCGCTGGCGACTCGGTCGATCGGATAGACTTCATCTGTCGCGCCCTGAGATTTTGGAAGTAACGAGGTCATCACGAATGCGACGCCCACGCTTGCGAGACCGCTCGCGATGACGGCACCGACGCGTCCGAATCTATACGTCAATTTGTCCCTAGCGCGTTCGACGGCGTACAGTTTTGACGACACCGCATCCTTCACTCCACCCACCACCGCACCGATTCCTTGCGGCTCCGGACCTAATATATCTTCTACGCTACCGCCACCGTTTTCCGGTGGATCTTCTCCGAAAACTTCGCGCCACTTGTCCACCAGGGCGTCTTCGCTCTGAAACGCGTCCGCGCCGACGCTCCCCGTCGGCGGCGGCGGTCCGAAATCTCTCAAATCAGCCAACTCCTCCTCCGTCAACTCGGCGGCCCCGACGATATCGACGTCCACTCGTTCGTCCATCTTCACGTCCGGCGCGACGGTCTCTGAACCGACACCGAACACGTATCGCTCCACCAGACGCACGCGTTCCTCCTTCGGCAGCGACTCGAACGCGTCCACGAGTGTCTCTGCGTTCGGCCGCGCGTCCGCGGACGCGGACACGGTCGACAACGACGTTTGCGACGTTTCTGACGCGTTCGCCGCCGATGCGATCTCCGTCGGCGTCGGCGAGGGCGGCGGCACCGACGACGAGGCATCGTACGCCGCGACGCGCGCGACGCGACGCCACCGACGCGCGACGGGCGACGCGCGCGCGCGCGAGGACGCGCGCGCGTTCGGTCGCGTCGACGTCTTTCCCGGCATCGCCCGCGAGGACGCCGTCGACGACGGCGCGCGCAAAGGCGCGCGCGGTGTCATCGCGGTGCAAACAAGTGTCGTTTGTCCCTCGTCGTCTCTTTGGGGGGACGTCAGTCGTCGTCATGCTCGCGAGCACGCCGCCGACGCGCGCGCGCGAGTGCGGACGCGCGGCGACGTCGAAAAACGTCGCGTCGACGCGTGGACGTCGCGAGCAGGGCGCGCGCGTCGTCGCGCGCGCGAAGGGGGCGACTGGATTCGAAGGTTGGCTCGAGGACGCGCTCGGCTCGAGCGTCATCAATCGCGCGGGACAGGGTGGGTCGCAGTGGGCGGCGTTCGAGTCGTTCGATTTAAAGGATGGACGACGCGTGTTCGTGAAGACGTCGGCGAAGGATCCGTCGATGTTCGCGGGTGAGGCGGCGGGTCTGCGCGCGCTGCGAGCGACAGGCTCGTTCGTCGTGCCGGAGGTGTACGGCACGGGAGTACCGCCGGAGGGAGAGCGAAGCAACAGTTTCATCGCGATGGAATATTTAAACTTTGGCGCGCGGGGAGATCAGGGCGAGTTCGGGGATGCGCTCGCGACGATGCACCTCGCGGCGCCGAGCCATAAAGAAGCGTCGGCGGGAAAATTTGGTTTCGAGAGGAACAACACAATAGGGGAGACGCATCAGCCGAACGAGTGGACGGACTCGTGGCTCGAGTTCTGGCGTGATAAGCGTTTGATGCACATGATTCGACTCGCGCGCGATCCGACACTGAGTCAGCTGGCGGAGAAAGTGGTGGATAAAAGATTGAGTGACATGTTTAGTTCGTGCGGGGAGATCAAACCAAGCCTTTTACACGGCGACTTGTGGTCTGGAAACATCGGCACGGTGGGTAAGAAACCATCCGTGTTCGATCCGGCAGTGTATTACGGCCATCACGAGGCTGATTTCGGAATGTCGTGGTGTGCGGGATTCACGCCGGCTTTTTACGAGGCGTACCATGCAAAAATTCCCAAGGCGCCTGGCTTCGAGGAGCGGGCTAAGCTCTATAGACTTTACCACTATCTGAACCATTACGTCATGTTTGGAGGTGGGTACTATCGCGAGTGCGTGAATACTCTCAAGGAACTCGCGTGAGGAAGTTGCACAGCGTTGGATTGTCATTTCATTGAATCGTCATAAAAAGAAATTCGTCTTGATGTGCGCGCACGAGTATCGATACAGGTATTATACCGCCTAGCGGGTCTTCTTTTTCTTATCAGTCGACGTATTGTCAGTCGGCAACACATCATCGCCGACTTCTCCGTCGGAGATTTGCATGAACTTAGTCTTCCACGCGTCGACTTGATCCGTGAGCAGGTCTCCGCGACGTTGCTCAGCTTTGATCTGTTCCTTGAGCGCGATGCGCACATTCGCGCTCAAACGAGCTTCTTCACGCAATGCGTTGACTTGCGCCTTGGCCATTTTCAAATCAGTCTTTAATTCCCTCACCTGCGTCTCGGCCATTTTCGCTCTCTCATCCGCCTTCTTCACCCGGTTGATGAGGCGAGCGTCCTTGCTCTCGGACTCACCCTTTTCGCGGTAAACTCCGCTCTGGTTGGGATCACCGATCCAGCTGTCCTTGATCCAAAGTCGCGGGTGGTCCTCGGAGCTGAGCGTGAGCACTTGGTTGTTGCCCTCTTGCCACTCGAGAACTTGTTCCGGAGTGCCCGCCGGGACGACGGCGTACTTGTAAATAAACACGCCATCCACCGGCAATTCCACATCATCCGTCGTCCACACGTCGCCCTCTCCCCAGTTAAGCGTGAGAGATTTGTTCAAATCCCACGCACCCATGCCCGCGTGCGAGCCCACCAATCGTAACTCCTCTCCAAACGTAATCTGCTTTCGAATCTGAAACTTGCATCGAATGAGTTGCACCGTCTCCACATCCTGCGACATCAAATCACCACCTCGCGCGCCCATCTCGATCTTTTGCACGGACACACCCGTCGCTCCCACACCGTCGGTGGCTTCGCTCTTGTTGATCTCGGATTTCGGCATCCCGAACACGGCGCCCGCGAACGCGTCGCCCAACGCGTTCAACCGAGCCAGCGGTTCTGCCATGGACGACGACGACTTTGAAAACATCGACTTTGAGCGCGAATCCGAGCGCTCACCCTCGATCACGTCCCCTTCACCGAAATTATTCCGCATCGCCGCCGCCACCGCCGTTCGTCCGCGCCATCCATCGCGCGCGCGCGCGTCATCGCGTCCAACGATGGCGCCGTGTCGATTCTTCGTCTGCGCATCCACGCGCGCGCTCGTCCCCATCGCGCTCACCCGCGCGGGCGTCGCCCCCGCGATCGCGCGCGCAAACATCGCGCGCGGTCGTCCCCGTCGTTCGAGCGCGCGTCGCGTTCTCGCGCGCCCGGCGACGACGCGCGCGACGTCGAGGTCGCCATCGAGCGCGCGCGCGGGAAACAGCCTGGCGGCCTCCAAAGTATGCATCCGTACGGGGTTTCCTTAACCTGTACATTGGTGCGCTTTTCCTCATTATCCGTTCGATCTGTTCGTTATCGACAATCCGCCGGTCGTGACCCTCGGTGTGTCCCTCGTTCGGACGACTCGTCCGACGTGTCGAATCGACCCGCGAAAAACCTCGGGCGAGGACGAGGGCGAGGACGACGACGACGACGACGGCGGCGGCGGCGGCACATCACGAGGCGCGACGACTCCGTCCGTCGCGCGTGCCGAGCGAGCGTCATGGTCGTCTCGGACGAGGGCGAGGAGGTGAGACGCGCGGCGTGGGAAGAACACGTCCGATGCGCGGGCGCGGTGCTCTTCGAACGCTTGCGAGAGGAGGCGATGCGCGCCGCCGTGGACGAGGACGAGGCGATGGATCTCGTGGAGGACGCGAAGAATCGAGTGTATCGGTATTACATACCGGTGTACGAGGAGGTGGTGTCGAGACTGCGGACGCACAGGGCGACGCTCGGGACGACTGCGGCGGGGAGGACGCCGAAGCCGATGGTGGTGGGCGTGAGCGCGCCGCAGGGCTGCGGGAAGACGACGTTGACGAGAACGATCGTCGAATTGATCAGAGAGACACCGAAGAAGTTTTTGGATGAATCAGCGGCGAATGAGATGGGGAACGTCACGGCGGTGACGTTGTCCATGGATGATTTTTATCTGACGTACGACGCGCAGACGGCGTTGGGAGACGCGCACGCCGATAACGACATGTTGCATTACAGAGGTAATGCGGGTACGCACGAATTAGCGCTCGGTACGAAGACGCTCGAGGCGTTATCGCGCATCAATGACGCTGACGAGACGTCGGTCGTCATGGTGCCCAGATATAATAAACTTGCCCACGGTGGACGAGGCGACCGACAACCACGAGAAGAGTGGGAGCGCGTCTCCGCGCCGCTCGACGTGTTGCTTTTAGAGGGATGGCTTCTCGGTTTTGAACCCATCGAAGAAGAACAAGCGCGTGCCATCAATCCAAACTTGATTGCCGTGAACGAGGCGCTGAAGAAGTACAAGCAAGCGCTCTGGGGCCCAGAGCGCGTGGCGTGGTGGATCATCTTCAAGGTCAACGACCCCAAATGGGTGTACGAATGGAGGCTCGAAGCCGAGAGAAAGGCGGGTGGCGGCCTCAACGAAGATCAAGTGAAAGATTTTGTCGATCGTTTCATGCCTTCTTATGAAGCTTATCTGCCGGGTCTGTACGCCAATCCGCCCCCAGAGTCTCTCGTCGTCGTCGTCGACAAGTACCGAGAAGTCCTCATGGTGCACGTGTCTGGCGCCGCTGCCGACCAGATGCAGATGTGATTTGCGACGAGAAAAACGCATGTGTATACTAGAGCGCGCGTCCTATTAGCCGATGACAATTTGTAATCCACCAGGATGTGTTATCACAAAGGTTTTACTCGCTACCTAAATCCACTGAGTGTTCCGATTTCCTTTCGCGAACACTCAATCGACCAATGCCTCGTGTCGTTTAAGAACGCGGCTTCTCCTATTGACGCGGAATGTAAAGAAATCAATATGTTAGTTTGCTGTTTTCGAGTCGAGCGCGGCGATCAAAGTCACGACGAGTGAATGCACGGGAACGATAGCACGGGGGAGCGCGAAACCACGGCGTACCTTCTTCTCTCTGAAGAGAGCGTTGAGAGACACACCGGCAACCTTGACGACCTTGAAGCGAACACCCGGGATATCACCAACGGCGTGACCCTTACGACCGAAACCAGCGATGAGAACTTCATCGTTTTCATCGGTGAAGTTCAAGCAACCATCGCGCGGGACGAAGGCAGCGATCTTCTTGCCGTTCTTGATGAGCTGAACACGCACGCACTTACGGATAGCAGAGTTCGGCTGCTTGGCCTCGATACCGATCTTTTCCAAGACGATACCCTTGGCGTGGGAGCAACCAGCGAACGGCTTCTTCCACTCAGAACCCAAGTTCGCCTTGTTGAAATCCTTGTCGGCCCAGCGCTGTTCACGGCGGTGAATGCGCAACTTACGGCCAGCCCCTAAACCTCGAGTCTTACTGTGATTGCGCAGAAGTACAAACGATATGCCCGTCAGTGTCGAGTCGGAACGCGATCAATCAAGTATTGAGCGCATTTATCACGCTTTTCTTCCCTGCGCGTCCTGAAAGCGCCGTCGCGCGCCCTGGGACGGTCCACCCATCGTCCACCCCCGCGGTGGCCTCGAAGCCCTAGAAAGGATCCTCGCGCGTGGACGCATCCGTGCCGTCTCCGCGCGAGTCGCGTCCATCGATCGCGCGAACGCGCGCGAACGCGAGATACTATTTGTATCCACGCGTCCCGTGCGCGTTCGCGCGTCGATCGCGCTCGCCGTCCACGTCGCGCCGCCGCGAGAACGTGCCACGGCCGAGACCCTGACCCTCGCGATCGGTCTGACGCCGTTCGACGACGCCTCGCGACGCGCGCGAGACGACGCCGCCGCGGACGACAGGTGCGACGAACGCCCGAGACGTCATTCTTTCGATTCGCGCGCGCGCTCGCACGCACCCCATGTTTCCTGTGTCTACGGCGTCGCAGAGAGGCGGATGCGGAGGTGGCCGAGCGCGAGGACACGCCGCGGGTGGAAGGAAACCTTCAAGCATGGACCTTTTGGTCGCCGACGCGACGCGAAGACGAGACGAAGTCCGCGGTGCTAAGAGATGGTAATACACGTGCTACGATGATGATTCGAACGAATACGAACGAATTTGAAAGAATTCTATGCGACGGGTGGCGGTGCGGGCGCGTCGGAGCGTGTCGCGGCTCAGAAGCGCTCGCCCGCGGGTCTACCCCATCAGTTGTCGTGCGGAATCGCGCGCTGCGTCTCCTGCATGGATCCCTGAATGACTGAAGAAACCAGCTCTGCTTCTCGCTTGAGTCGTTTCTCGCGAGCTTCTAACGCGGACGCCTCTTTCGCCTTGCGTTCGAGGAGTTCAGAGGTCGTGAGGAAAGGGAGCACGTACACGTCGAGGAGCTTGGCGGCGAGCGTCGACTTGGTGAAGAGGAACTTGCGCGGAGCCTGCGGTTGAGATCGACAGCACGGACACGAGTATCCGTGACAGAAGGCGTTATCGATACATTCGAGGCAGAACATGTGCCCGCAGCCGATCAAAGTGTGAGGCAGCGTCAACCACTCATGACATATTGCGCACTTGAGCTCGGTGTCCACCCAGTCGGGCTTGCGGAGACTCGCGACGAGCTTGTCGGAAATTTTCTGCGTCAATTCATCCGGTGAAGTACCGGGCGAGTCGTTCTGTGAATGTGGCACGCTTCTGTTCACCGGATCATCGCCTCGAGGATCGTCCACCCCTCTAGAAGCCAGCGGTGACGGCGCCGGTGAAGCGCACCCAAAATAGCGCTCGGCGCACCGTTCCGCGAGATCACGATTCTTCTCGAACAGCTCTCTCAACTCCGCCTTTAAATCGTCGTCCACCTTGAAATCACTCTCACTCGCCTGACTAGAATGTATCGCTTGGTACAACTGACTCGCCGGCGCATCTTGAGACATATCCGTCGCGAGTCCCCCGTCCGAGTCTTGCGAGAGCCGCGCCCGTTTCCTCCTTTCGTCCACCCCACGCCGCTCTAATCGCACGTATCGAAATCTAAACGGGTTCGGTTGTTTTCCCGCATCTCGCGCGACGTATCGCGGTCCTCCGAACGACACCACGTCGTTATCTTGCAGCTCAACGTCCACCTTTGCGTCGATCCTCTTCCCATTCACGAAAGTGCCGTTCGTGGTGGCGAGGTCTCGAACGTAATGTGCCTTCCCCTTGCGCGTCAACGCCGCGTGTTTGCGACTGAGAAGCAAAGGAATGGCGGTGGAGTCCATCGCGTAGTCCACCTTTTCTTTTTGTCGACCGATGATGATCTCCCGGTCGCCGCGCGCGCGTTGGCGCATTTCAGGCACCCCGGGCGCGTCATCCTCGTTGACGTCTTCCTCGTCGCTCGAGTCGATGGGGGGGAGCTCTATGTAGTCGTCCACCTGAGCGTCACCGTACGTTTCGATATCTCCGAATCGCACGAGCGCGCACGGCCCACCGGGCGCGCTCGGCATCGCGGAAGCGCGTCTTAGAATGCGGTCGCTTTCCCCCGGTCCCGAGACGAGGGGAGGGGATTAGGGTGGAAGCTCGGGGGGACGTTCAGCCGCGCGGTTGGACGATGCGGATACAAATGCATTACAACTCATCGTGTGCGTTCGTTCGAACGCCACGAATGGCGCTGAGTTTCGCGCCGATCTCGGCCTCGAGCTCGGCGCGTTCTTTGCGATTGGGACGGCGGTTTTCGGTCCACCGCGTCGAGGCGGTGACTCTGTCATCCTCGAGCTTGGCCTCAAAGTCGTAGCCGCGGTCGAGGAGCTCTTGAACCTGGTCGGAGAGTGTAAAGGCGCCGTCCGCGCTCTTGGCTCGGTCGAAGGTGATCTTAGCGAGCTTGAATTTACCGATGGTCATGAAGCCGTAGCCGAGGCTTTCCCAGAGGTGCGTGCGATTGCCGTCGAGAGTGAGGGACATTTGAAGAGCGTCGTTTCCTAAGGCAACGAAACCTTTCTCGGCCATATAGTGACCGGCGAGTTCGAGTACGTCACTGCACACGCTATCAACTTCTGTTCCTCTGCGTTGGCAGAAGTGTCTAGCGTTTTCAAGCACTTGGATTTGCTCGGGAGTGAGCTTGCCGAGCGCATCTTCCTCGGTCGCTTGCTCGAAATAAATGACCATACCGAGCTGAGCGATTTCGTTCTTGACTGGGTTGAGGATCAACGCCTCTCTAAACAACTGTTTCGCTCGAGAGAGATCGTACAGCATCGTGCTCTTTTGATCTTCGTGAATCATCTCGCCCTCCGGAAGCACCCGGACTTCTTGGACGCGCTCAAAGAACTGAACCATGTGCAACTGGGCCAACAAACGAAGGGTGTGGAAATTGTATTGGTTGAGCTCGATGCTCTTTTCGCACGCCTTCACGGCTTCGTTCGTGTTTCCATCGTGATAGTGAACTTCACAGAGCAACTTGTAACTTTCAGCGCGCGTATCCACATCCACGTCTCTCGCAACTTGCTTCACTAGGAGCAGTTCTAAATGCTCACGCGCCTCTGTAAAGTTTTTCGCGCTGTTAGCCATGAACGCGAGGTTGTGACGCGCAACGTAGTGCTCTTCGTCAACTGCTAGCGCGTGCGTGAAATACGCCCTGGCTCGCATCATGGTGATGTTCGCACGAATGTGTGAAGCATTCAGCATCGCTTCGGCGCGTAACTCGGTCACGTCACCGTCTTGATCCTCGTCGTTTTCATCCAGCTCTGTTTGACCCCCTCTGGCGATCGCACTTTCGAACTTTTTAGCCTCGCCGGTAAAGTTTCTAAACGAGGCGGCGTTCTGCTCACCCTTCTTGATGAGCTCGCTCAGGAACACGCGACAGGACGCGGTGGGTAAGGGTTTCGAATCCGAGCCGTCGCATTTTGAAATCGCCAGCGGGGAATCGATCGACCGCGATGTCGTGCCATCAATCGTGTGTTCTTTTACCGTCTCGTTGATGAGCGTTTCCCAGGCCGCTTTGTTTTCCTCTAAAGCTTTCTCCGTCATAGAAGTCATCGCATCTTTGAACCACTTGACGCTCTCACACATCGGCAAATTTTCCACGCAATTCTTCTCTACGAATTTCATGAAAATCGCGTTCGGTCGTCCATCGACCGGGCCGCCCAATCTCTCAATCGCGTTCGTCGCGTCGGCGTACGTCTCCGCGAGACTAAAGTCGTCCAACTCGTACATGATCGCTTTACACCGAGCATACAACTGTTCGCTGACGCGCTTCGCGTCCGTGACCTGTGACAAGATGTCTGGGAAATTTCCAATCCCCGGTCCGACGATCATTTTCGTCCCTCCGACCTCCTTGTACCCGTATCGAGCCGTGCCTTCGCCGAAGCGTGACTCGCACACGTCAGCCCACTTCATCTCCCCGTCCACGATGTCCGTCGACGCGTGCGCCGCCTGTTTCCGCTGCTTCACGCGGTCGAGGTACACCGTCGCACCGTGCGTCACGGCTGCGCACGCCTCGCACGTCAACAGCACCGACGAGGTGAAATCATCGTCAAGCTTATCGATCTTGATGAACTGGCCCGCCCGCGCCCGCGCCGCGACCGTCGCCAGCGTCGCCGCGAACGCGACGCGCGCCACCGCGCGTCGACGGGTCGATCGTCGACGACCCATGCGCGATCGCCGCCAGCGCACGTCGCGATGTGCGGCGCGTCGCGAGGGGCGTCCCCGTGGATGTCATCGTGGTAGTTGAGAGCGTCGATGCGCTTCCGACTAGTAGGAGTTCCAATATTCTAGAGACTAATGGGCACGGGCGTGAGCTCGACATCGCGCCGTGAAGCGCCCATGGCGACGTACGGGGTGATCTCGGCGCGCGGGGCGACGAAGCGACGAATGCGAGCGAGGAGCGAGACGTCGCTCGTGTCGCTCGAGGAGGCGACGCGGGCGTCCGTCGAGGGATCGCCCGCGTACGCGAATATGCAGATGCCGCACGCGACGAGGACGAAAGCAAAGGCGAAAGCAACCATTGCGCCGACGGAGGCGAACCCTTCGAAGAAGAGTAATCTCAGAACGACGCTCCACACGTCGCTCGCCAACATGCTGACGTTGAAGGCGGAGGCGCCGCACGCCAAGAGCACGTCCATGGCGAACGTGTAGAGCGCGAACAGGGACGTAGCGTACAGCAAAAAGTACCCGACGCCCTTCGCACCGAGCGCACTCAGCTGACTGAACCTAAGACCCTCTAAAATCGCCCCCTGCACGCCGCTGAAAAGGAATCCCATGACGCCGAGGTGCGCTAAAATTTCCACCTTGTCCGCATCGTGCAAAAACGCCTCCACCAGCACGTTCGACGTCGCGTACAGCGCCGCGGCGAGGATGGCTAAAAAGTCACCCAACGTTCTGTTCCCCGTCCCACCCCTCTCTCCGTCCTCCGTCGATCGCAAATCCCCAAAGACTAAAATCACCAATCCGACGAAGGCCACCGCTGCGCCGCCCGCGTGCGCTCGCCCGTACCTCGCCCCCAACAGCACCGTCGACAGCAACATCGCGAACGGGATCGTCGCGCTGTCCAACAGAGACACACTCGTCATCGACGTGTACCTAAACGCCAGCGTCACGCAATAATTCGCCTGCACGTCGACGAAGGCGCACACCGCATACTTTCCCAACCGTCCCGCGTCGTATTCCGGCGCTCTCCCGCCGCGCATGCGCCCGTAAAACATCGGCCCGAACGTCGCACCGATGAAGGCGTACGCGAGAAACGTCTGCCATGCCGGAAGCGTCACGTTCAATCGCTCCAGCGCCGTCGACGCCGCGGCGGAGATCGCATTCACCAGAGCGCAGAGTTGCGCCAGCGCGAGCCCGAACCACCACGTCGACGACCGCGCGCGCGAATCCGACGCCGCGACGCCACCGACGCCGAACTGCGTCGTTTCCGCGTCGTCCTCTGCGTCGTCCTCCGCGCGCATGGCGAGAGGCCGCGCGTTGGCGACTGACCGTCGTCATTCGGTGACACCGCCGATATCGGCGAGACCGCGATGCGCGCGCTCGTCTCTCCGCTCGCGCGCGCGCGCGACGTGGGACGACCTCTGTGCGAGACGACCTCGCGTCGTCGACCGTCCTTGCGCGCGCTCGAGCGCCCTCGCGTCGACGCGCGCGCTCGCGAGGATGACGACGCGTTCGTCGTCGACGTGTCCTCGAGCGCGCGCGGCGACTTCGCGTTCGAGCTCGCGTCGACGACGACCAGCGCGGACGCGGAGGAGGACGAGGACGTGTCCTGGGAGGAGTACCTCGAGCGCAGGCACGCGGCGACGGCGCTGGAGACGGAGGCGGGGCGAGGGACGATGGGCGCGGGGAGCGGCGAGAGAGAAGACATGTGGGGGTGGACGCGAGAACCCGAGCGTGTGGTCGTGTGCGGCGTCGGTGGGAAGAATCGATCGTACGAGGGCGTGGGGGAGTTTGATTTAGAGGATTCTTTGGACGAGTTGGAGCGATTGGCGGGGACGGCGGGGTGCAGGGTGGTCGGGCGGTTGACGCAGAGGTTACCACGCGGGCCGGTGCCGTCAACGTATCTGGGGAAAGGGAAGATTGGAGAGTTGCGAGAGATGTGTGGATTGCCTCGGGACATGCGCGAGGACAACGAGGATGAGGATGAGGATGAGGACGGGTACTTCGACGAAGACGACGATGAGGAGGATTGGGATGATTACGAGGACGGCGAGGAACCGAAGCGGCGCGACAGGCGAAACGGGTACAGCATCGACGCCGCAGCCGTGGACATTGTCATCTTCGACGACGAGCTCACGCCGAAGCAAGCGCGCAATTTAGAGCGTAAACTTGGCGGCAAGGTTCGCATTTGCGATCGTACGGCTTTAATTTTAGATATTTTTTCGCAACGCGCGCAAACAGCCGAGGGACAACTTCAGGTCGAGATGGCGCAGCTCGAGTACGAGATGCCGCGATTGACGAAAATGTGGAGTCACTTGGAGAGACAGAGCGGCAGTGGGGCCGTGAAAGGTATGGGGGAGAAGCAGATCGAAATCGATAAGCGTCTCTTGCGAGAGCGTAAATCGCTGCTGAGCTCGAAAATCGAAGACATGCGCACGCATCGTGAGCAGTACAGGCAAAAGAGAAAAGCTGAGCGATTACCCATCGTCTCTTTGGCTGGATACACCAACGCCGGAAAGAGCTCGCTGTTGAATACGTTGACGAACTCGGACGTCTTGGCGGAGGATAAGCTCTTCGCAACTCTGGACCCGACGACGCGACGTCTCGATCTCTTCAACGGAATGACTGTTCTCATGACGGATACCGTCGGATTCATTCAAAAGCTTCCCACGCAGCTCGTCGCGGCTTTTCGCGCAACGTTGGAGGAGGTTCTCGAGTCGTCTCTGATTTTACACGTGGTGGACATCTCAAGCGATTTGGCCGACGCGCAGATGACGGCGGTGAACAATGTTCTCGACGACCTCAACGCCGGACACATCCCGCAGCTTTTGGTGTGGAACAAAATCGATAACGTCACTGACGAGGAGGATCTCTTAGAGATCGAGATCGCGGCCGAAGAATGCGGCGCGGTGCTCATCAGCACGCGCACGGGTGAAGGTTTAGAAAACCTTCAAGCGAAAATCATCGAAATCATCAAACGGAGCACGCTGAGTCGTTGCGAATTACTCGTGCCCTACGAGCGCGGGGCGTTGATCGGTGAAATTCGTCGAGCTGGTTTCGTCGAATCCGAGGAGTTTCTTCCCGAGGGCACCGCCGTGGTGGCGTATTTACCTGTCGGCATGGCGAGACGCAAAGACGTCGTGTGCTATTTACGCCTACCCTCCGCCTCGACGTGACGGGTCGACACATTGTACCACCACGCCGCGCTTCACCGACGCACGAATTATTTCATTCAATCTACGCATTCTATTACAAAATCCTCCTCAACTCTCCTTGGTCGCGTCCGCTCCTCCGCTCGCCGCGAAACCTCGTCCCGCCGCGACTCGCTCCATTTTCTCCGCCCGCACCCGCTCCTTCACCGCCGCGTTCACCGCCTCCCGATCAAACTGTCGCTCTCGCTTCAATATCTCATCCACCACCCACCGCTTCGTCTTACTCAGCGGTCTCGAGTGTCGCAACCGCACCAAGTCCCCGGGATTGCACGCGTTCTCCTCGTCGTGCGCGGCGTACTTTTTCCTCGCGCGCACGAACCGTTTCAACCGCGGGTGTCGAAACAACCGCTCGACGACGACGGTGACCGTCTTCATCATCTTATTCGACGCCACGCGTCCGACGAGCTCCTTCATCGCGCGTCCACGGCGTCGCGCGCGCGCGAGTGTCGAGTCGGACGTTCCGCCGCCCTCGATCCAACCATCCGTCACCATCGACGCCTCCGACGCCATTCCTCGACGCGCGAGTCGAACGCGAGTCGATCGCGCGCGCGCGACCCGTCTCTCGAATCGAATCGCCATGACGGACAGCCCCGACGCGCCGCCGACGCGTGACGAGTCGTCGGAACAGGTGGTCACGCCCTGGGACGTCGAAGGCAAGGATGGCGAGGGCATCGATTACGACAAGCTCGTGCGCGATTTTGGGTGCTCGACGATCGATGAAAAGATGATTGAACGCATCGAGCGCGTCACAGGCGTTCGAGCGCACCCGTTCCTGCGTCGAGGGATGTTTTTCGCGCACCGAGAGTTGGATATCATCCTCGACGCGTACGAGCGCGGCGAGAAATTTTATCTCTACACGGGACGCGGACCGTCGAGCGAGTCTCTGCATCTCGGACACTTGATTCCGTTTCATTTCACCAAGTGGTTGCAAGACGCGTTCAAGGTGCCTCTGGTGATTCAGTTGACGGATGATGAAAAGTTTTTGTGGAAGGATTTAACGCTCGAGGAGTGCGGGCGATTGGCGCGGGAAAACGCCAAGGATATCATCGCGTGCGGGTTCGATCCGAAGCGAACGTTTATTTTCTCCGACGTGCAGTACATGTCGACGCCGTTGTATCAGAACATGATGAAGATTGCCAAGTGTGTGACGCTGAATCAGGTGAGAGGGATCTTCGGGTTCACGGGAGAGTCGAACATTGGACAAGTCGGGTTTCCGCCAACGCAGGCGGCGCCGAGTTTTCCGGATTGCTTTCCACACATGTTCGGGGAGAGTAAGACGAGTTTGAGGTGTCTGATTCCGTGTGCGATCGATCAAGATCCGTACTTTCGTATGACGCGCGACGTCGCGCCGCGAATCGGCGGATACAAGCCGGCGTTGATCGAGTCTAGATTCTTTCCGGCGTTGAAGGGGGAGAGCGGAAAGATGAGCGCGTCCGACGCCACGAGCGCCATTTACGTCACGGACACGCCCAAGGAGATCAAGTCCAAGGTGAACAAGTACGCGTTCAGCGGCGGTCAGCTCACGGTGGAGGACCACAGACGACTCGGGGGCGACTTGAACACGGACATTAGCTGGAAATGGCTCAACTTTTTCCTCGACGACGACGAAGAGTTGGCGAAAATCGGAGAGGAGTACAGTAGCGGTCGCATGTTGAGCGGAGAGATCAAGGCGAAACTCATCGAGACGCTCATTCCCATCTGTCAAGGACACCAAGATGCGCGCGAGAAGGTGACAGAGGAGACGATCGATGCCTTCATGTCGACGCAGCCGCGTGTCTTTGCGTCCCTCTTCGGCGACATGGGCGACGTCGCCGGCGCGTTGGACGAATCCGTCTCCAACTCCAAGCCCGGCGTCGCCATCGGTGCGCCGGAACCAGAGGGACCGATGAAAAAGCAACAGGATAAGGCGCAAACGGGTGAGGACGGCGGTCAGATGTCCAAATCGCAGATGAAGAAGCTCTTAAAGGAGCAACAAATCGCCGAGAAGAAGCGCGCCAAAGCCGAAGCCAAGGCGGCGGCGGCGGCCAATTGATTTATGAATTAGCACACAACGCGATGAATTGAAATTGCATACAACCATCATTCATTCATTGAAAAAGAATTAAACTACAGTAGTACAGTACGGGTATCACTCGCACGCCTTGCCCACCTCGCACGTCTCCCCGTCGGCGCGCGCCTTTCTGGCCTTTAAGTGTTCGGCGAGCGACCCTCTCCCCGTCACCTCCAATCTATTCCTCGCCCACACGTCGTACACCGCGTTCGCCGCGTTCAACAACGCGGGTACCTTTGTGAACGCATACACCCATCCCATGCCCACCGCGGAGTACGCCCGTTCGAAAACTTCTACGCCGGTGATTACGCGCTTGTCCGGCGTCAACCCGTGAATGGTCGCCATGGCTGTCTCGTACTCGATCCCGGCGTTATCACTCGGCGAGTACGCGTCGTCGGCGACGTCGACGAGGGATAGCGCGCCTCTCCCGTCGTCCTTGGCGCGGAGCATCTCGATCTCGCGCACGCACAGGGGACACGCGCCGTCGTAGAGGACTCGAAACTGCCAGCTCGGCGTCGGCGCATCTTCCGTCGACGACGAGGACGCGGGCGACGACGAGGCCGAGGAAGCGCGCGCGATGGACGCGCGAGACGTCCGCGCGCGACTCGCGGCGGTTCTCGAGGCGGAGACGCGCGCGACGGCGCGAAGGGCGAACGCTCGGGACATGACTGCGCGCGAACGAATGACGTCAGAGCTCGGTCGGCGCGACCTCGACGCCGACCCGGGGCTGTCCACCGGACGCGCGCGCGCACACGACGCGTAGACGCATCGTCTCGACGCGTTCGCGCACCGCGAGACGAGCCGCTCGACCGCGATCGACGCCCGCATGCTCTTCGGCGTCGTCTTCGCGAAAAAGTCAGTCGTCGTGTCGTCGGACAGTTTCGCGCGCCCGGACGAGACGCGATGGACGCTCGATCTCACCAACGCCGGATTTCCATACGTCGAGTGTCGAGATGTGTGTCTCTTCATGCCGACGACGCAGCGTGCGTGACGCGAGCGCGAGACCGCGCGCGATGCGTAGAAGGAGAGAGAAGGCGTTTTCCGCCGCCGGCAACCGACGACGCGCGCCAACACGACAAAACCATCGACTGACCGTTCGAATCGCGCGCGTTTATTCCTCGTCGACAGTGCTCGATGACAACAGCGCGCTGTGTCTGTACATCCAAGCCGGCGACACGCCGTGGGAATACTGCGGATGCGTCGCCAACGCGAAACCGTCCGACGTCTTCGCGCTTCGCTGGCCCGTGGACGACGCCGGCGCGCCCCATCCCACCGCCGCTGTCGGCGTCTCCGTCGAACCCCTCGCGTCCGCCTTAGAGAAAGAATCAGGTCTCGTGCGTCACAAGGAGACGTTCGCCAAGCGCGTGGCGGAGGATCTGTACGTGTACATGCAGAGTTTTCAGAGCGACGAGGTCGCCGCGCAAAACGGCACGATGGTGGTGCCGGTGAACATTTTGCAAAAATGGTACGAAAAGTTTACCAATCGGTTCAGAAGGGATCCGGGGTATCTAGACAGACCGCGATTAGATGTCTCGTGATCGAGCGAGCGAGCGAGCGAGCGTAGCCTCACGGACGCGATGCGCCCTCTCGCGTTCAATTCAATTCAACCCGTCACCCTTCAAGCTCCTCCTCCTCAATCGTCATTCATCGTCACGTCGCCCGTCCTCGTCGCGCGCGAGCGCCCGCACACGCCCCGACGATGAAGTTTGGAAACCGCGCCATCATCTCCCCCAGCCTTTTGAGCTGCGACTTCGCCCGCATGGCGGACGAGTCCCGTAAAGTCATCGAGTGCGGCGCCGACTGGTTACACCTCGACGTCATGGACGGACACTTCGTCCCGAACCTCACGTTCGGCGCGCCCGTGTTGGCGTCGTTGCGTCCGCACGTGCCGGAGGCATACTTTGACGTGCATCTCATGGTGTCCAACCCGAGGGATTACGTCGAACCGATGGCCAAGGTGAAGACGAATATGTTTACGTTTCACGTCGAGGCGTGCGCGGGGGAGGCGGAGGTCGAGACGCTCTGCGCCGAGGTTCGAAAGGCTGGCATGGAGGTTGGCGTCGCCATCAAACCAGGTACGAGCGCGGAGTCGGTGTGCGCGTTCGTGGAGAAGGGATTGGTGGACATGGTGCTCGTGATGACGGTGGAACCGGGTTTCGGGGGACAAAAGTTTAATCCCGACGCCGCGAAAAAGGCGGCAACGCTTCGCGCCAAGTTTCCGGATTTGAAGATTCAAGTCGACGGTGGATTGGCGCCGTCGACGATCGAGATCGCGGCGGAGGCTGGGGCGAACGTGATCGTCGCCGGAAGCAGCGTTTTCGGAAGCGACGACTGGACCCGGGCGATCGAGACGTTACGCGCCGGGGTGACCAAGTTTAACGAATAGTAGTCGTACATTGTAGTATTAAAACATGACGGTACATCGATCAGTCCTCGTTGAATCGTCGCGTCACTCACTGTAAATCCTTTTCTAACCACAGTCTCACGGCGATGAAACTGATATCGTCGACGCTGCGACGACGGCGCGCGTTGAGGATTAAACTCTGCGACGCCGCGTGCAGGCACCCGTCCGGCGCCTCGCGCATGACGTCGTACACCTCCTCGGGCGTGAACACGTCCCACAATCCATCGCTCGCGATGGTCAACACAAAGTCTTGCGATTTCAAGTCGACGCGCACGACTTCGCTGACGAACGGGTGAGCGATGAGACCGACGTTTTGGTCTTTGAGAAATTTATCTCCGAGCGCGCGAGAGAGCGCCAAGCCGTACAGTCGCGTCGCCTCGGGAGGTAACTCGGCGCCCGCCCGGTTCAGACGATTCCGCTCCTCGGCATGGCGCACTTTGTGTTCCGGTGTGATGTATCTCGCGCCGTGGTCGCCGTTTAACGCGGGCGCGCGGCCGTACGCCACGCTCGAGTCGCCGACGTTGGCGGCTTGAAACATCAATCCGCCCGAGAGCGCGTCTCTCCACACCAAGACGACGCTCGCCGTGCACCCCTCGTATTCCACCGCCATCGTCTCATCGCTCTCGATAAATGACGATTCTAAGAGTTCCCTGACGCCCTCGTGATCGGGAACTTTGCCTCCGAGACGCCGAGCGATGACTTCGGGGAACAGGTGTCGCGCGCGCTCCGCCGCCTCGGAGCCTCCGTGACCGTCGAAGACGCAAAACACGCCGACGGATGGATTCCCGCGCAGTGGACACTCCACGAGCACGCGATCTTCTGATTTCGTCGGTTTCGCCCCTTCCACGCGCACCACCGTCGGAAGCGTCAGGGCGGTCGTACCGATCACGGACACGTCCCGGAAGAAGGAGACGGAGACGCGAGGACTCGAATCGCGTTCGCCGAGTTTGATGACGTCGCCGTGCGTAATCTTTTGCCAAGGTCCCGGCGCGCGATTCCCACCGGATATCGTCGATCCGTTCACGCGCGTACCGTTCAGTGAACCTAAATCGCGCATCGTCCACGCCGCGCCGTCCCATCGAAACTTGGCGTGCACGGTGGACACCTCGACGCTCTCCACGACGAATTTATTCACCCGGCCTCGTCCCACGGTGAATTCATCCACGCCGAGCGACGCCACGAACGTCGCTCCCTGACTCGCGCCTCCTAGCACTTCCAATTTCATCGCCGGACGTTTCGACGGCGACGTTGGCGTCTGACGCTCGCGTTTCTCTCTCGACGCGTCCCTCGTCGGCGTCGACGCCGCGCTCAGAGATTTTGTCCCGTTCGTCGACGCGCCGTTTGCCGTCGTCGTCGTCATCGTCGTCTCCTCCTCG